>Ga0222714_10003633_pt1 | contig 15552 bp, 11 predicted proteins | sample C33_3DmetaG_FD_165048 | JGI IMG/M metagenome (GOLD analysis project Ga0222714, IMG submission 165048) | Estuarine water microbial communities from San Francisco Bay, California, United States - C33_3D | ecosystem: Environmental > Aquatic > Marine > Unclassified | place: USA: California...
ATCCCCTCCTTCCGCACGAAGGCGTTCTCTGGTTGGCGCGGTTCGTTCTGCTCGCGGCCGTGGGCGTGCACGTCGTGTCCGCGGTCCAGCTGACGCGGCTGAGCCGGGCGGCACGCCCGGCCGGCTATGCGAAGGAGGAGAGCCTGAGCCTCTCGTACGCCTCGCGTACCATGCGGTGGGGCGGGGTGATCCTCCTGCTCTTTATCGTCTACCACCTCCTCCACTTCACCACGGGCCAGGCCCATTCGACGTTCGTGGCCGGGGCCGTGCATCAGAATTACGTGGCCGCCTTTCGCAGCCCCCTGGTCTTCGGGGTCTACTTCGTGGCCCAGGCCGCGCTCTGCCTGCACCTCTACCACGGCGTGTGGAGCTTCTTCCAGACCCTCGGGCTGAGCCACCCCAGGTACAACCACCTGCGCAGGCCGTTCGCCGCGGGCTTCGCCCTGGTCGTCTTCGTCGGATTCCTCACGCCTCCGGCGCTGGTCCTGGCCGGCGTCATCTCCTGACGGCGCCCCCCGGCGTCGCGGAAAGGTCCATTCAGCCGTGGAACTGAAGAACAGCATCCCCTCCGGGCCGATCGCCGAGAAGTGGGACAAGCACCGCTTCGACATGAAGCTGGTCAACCCGGCGAACAAGCGAAAATACGACGTCATCATCGTGGGCACCGGCCTGGCCGGTGCCTCCGCGGCGGCGACGATGGGCGAGCTTGGGTACAACGTGCAGGTCTTTACCTACCACGATTCGCCGCGCCGCGCGCACTCGATCGCGGCGCAGGGTGGGATCAACGCGGCCAAGAACTACCAGAACGACGGTGACTCCGTCTTCCGGCTTTTCTACGACACCGTGAAGGGAGGGGACTTCCGCTCGCGGGAGGCGAATGTCTACCGGCTGGCACAGATCAGCCTCAACATCATCGACCAGGCGGTCGCTCAGGGGGTTCCGTTCGCCCGGGAGTACGGCGGCCTGCTTGCCAACCGGTCGTTCGGGGGCGCGCAGGTGTCCCGGACCTTCTACGCCCGCGGTCAGACCGGTCAGCAGCTCCTGCTGGGCGCGTACCAGGCGCTCGAGCGACAGATCGGTGCCGGAACCGTGAAGATCTCCACACGCCACGAGATGATGGACGTGATCGTCGTCGATGGCGTGGCCCGTGGCATCGTCTGCCGCGACATGGTTTCCGGGGGCATCGAGTCGTTCACGGCCGATGCCGTGGTGCTCGCCACGGGCGGGTACTCCAACGTCTTCTTCCTGTCGACGAACGCGAAACACTGCAACGTCACCGCCACCTGGCGCGCGCACCGGCGCGGCGCGGGCTTCGCGAACCCCTGCTACACGCAGATCCACCCCACGTGCATCCCACCGTCGGGCGACTATCAGTCGAAACTCACGCTCATGAGCGAGTCGCTGCGCAACGACGGACGTATCTGGGTGCCGAAGGGGAAGGATGACGATCGCGCAGCGACCGACATCCCCCAGGACGAGCGCGATTACTACCTGGAGCGCATCTACCCGTCTTTCGGAAACCTGTCGCCGCGCGACATCGCGTCGCGTCGCGCCAAGGAGATGGTCGACGCCGGGCATGGCGTGGGCGAGCGGCGCAACGGCGTGTTCCTCGATTTCGAGGACGCCATCGCGCGGCTCGGGCGGGACGCGATCAGCGAGCGGTACGGCAACCTCTTCGCCATGTACGAGAAGATTACCGGCGAGAGCCCGTACGACCGACCGATGCGCATCTACCCGGCGCCGCACTACACGATGGGGGGGCTCTGGGTCGACTACAACCTGGCCACCACGGTGCCCGGTCTCTTCGCCATCGGCGAGGCCAACTTCTCCGATCACGGCGCGAACCGGCTCGGGGCCAGCGCGCTCATGCAGGGGCTCGCGGACGGCTATTTCGTGATTCCGCTCACCATCGGGAACTACCTGGCGCGGGCGCCCAGGATGCGTGTCGGGGACGATCATGCGGCCGTGAAGGACACCGAGCGCGAGGTGAAGGAGCGCCTGGACCGCCTGATGTCGGTCGACGGCCGTCGGACGGTGGACTCCTTCCACATCGAGCTCGGCAAGCTGATGTGGGACGCGTGCGGCATGGAACGCAGCGCGCAGGGCCTGAGGGACGCGCTGAAGCGGATCCCCGAGCTGCGCGAGGAGTTCTGGAGCGACGTGCGTGTCCCCGGATCGGCCGCGAACCTGAACCAGTCGCTCGAGAAGGCGGGCCGCGTGGCGGACTTCATGGAGTTTGCCGAGGTCATGTGCCACGACGCGCTCACGCGCGACGAGTCGTGCGGAGCCCACTACCGCGTCGAGCACACCACCGAGGACGGTGAGGCGAAGCGCGACGACGAGAATTTCGCATTCGCGTCGGTCTGGGAATTCAAGGGCGTCGGCGAGGCGCCCGTGCTCCACAGGGAGCACCTCGAGTTCGAGAACGTGCAGCTCTCCACACGGAGCTACAAATAGCATGAAGCTGACCCTCCATGTCTGGCGCCAGGACGGTCCGAACGACAAGGGCCGCCACGAGCGGTACGAAGCCGACGACGTCTCCGAGCACATGTCCTTCCTCGAGATGCTCGACGTGGTCAACGAGCGGCTCACGGAGCAGGGGAAGGAGCCTATCGCCTTCGAGCACGACTGCCGCGAGGGGATCTGTGGCTCGTGCGGCATGATGATCAACGGCGTACCGCACGGTCCGAAGTCGCTGACCACGGCGTGCCAGCTCCACATGCGCACCTTCCACGACGGCCAGGAGATCTGGATCGAGCCTTGGCGCGCCACCGCGTTTCCGGTCATCAAGGACCTGGTGGTGGATCGGGCCGGCTTCGACCGGATCATCGCCTCGGGCGGGTACATCTCGATCCGCACCGGAAGCGCCCCGGACGGCAACGCCATCCCGATTCCGAAGGCCGATTCCGACGCGGCGTTCGACGCGGCCACCTGCATCGGCTGCGGGGCGTGCGTGGCGGCGTGCCCGAACGCGTCGGCCATGCTGTTCACTTCGGCGAAGGTGGCCCATCTCGGTCTGCTGCCGCAGGGCCAGACCGAACGGTGGGATCGCGTCCTCGCGATGGTGGACCAGCACGACGCCGAGGGCTTCGGAAACTGCACCAACCACGGCGCGTGCCAGGAAGCCTGCCCGAAAGGGATCAGCATCGATTACATCGCGCAGCTCAACCGCGATCTGATTCGGGCGACGCTGAGAGCGAAGCCGGTCGAGGCAGGCAAGGACGCCTGATTCCGGTCGCCGGGACGCGGATGCGACAGAGATCGCCCGGATCCCGGAAACCACCCGAAGCCGCCGTCGGGCCGCCCGCGACCTCGGGGCGGCTGGCGGTGGCTTTTCCGCGCCTGCACGTTGAGTGCCTCCTCCACCCTCGATGAGACGATGATGCCCAGTTCAGCTTCCCGGCTCTTCCCGACCGCCCTGGTCCTCCTGCACGGCTTCGCGATGGCGTCCGACCCGGCCCCGGCGGCCGCGCAGACGACGCACCGCCTCGTTGCCGGACCCGCCACGGTCGCCTTCGGGCATTACGACCCCGCGAAGCCCGGTGTGCTGCGTATTCGACCCGGCGACGTCGTCGAGGTCACCACGATGCTCACCAGCAGCCCGACGCGTCTGGTCGAGATGGGCCTTCCGGCCGAAGAGGTCCAGCCCAACCTGGCCGCCATCTACGACCAGGTGACCGACCGGGGACCCGGCGGGCATATCCTGACGGGGCCGATCCACGTGGAGGGTGCCGAGCCGGGCGACGTGCTCGAGGTGCGCATCCTGTCGGTGGACTACTCGATTCCCTATGGCTACAACGGGTGCAGCGGCTTCGTGCGCGATCTGTGTGACGCGGATCGACGTTCGCGCCTGATCCGCATCGACACGAAGAATCACCGGGCGCAGATCGCGCCCGGGGTGACCGTGCCCCTGCGGCCGTTCTTCGGGAGCATGGGGGTGGCGCCTCCCCCGGACTCGGGCCGCGTCAGCTCGGTGCCCCCGGGGCGTCACGCCGGCAACATGGACCTGAAGGATCTGGTCGCGGGGACGCGCCTCTTCGTGCCGGTCTGGGTCGAGGGGGCGCTCTTCGAGGTGGGCGACGGGCACGCGGCCCAGGGCGACGGGGAGGTCAACCAGACCGGGCTGGAGACGTCGCTCGAGGGTCGTCTCGAATTCCGGCTCCACAAGCGGGGCGGACTCGACTGGCCACGGGCGGAGACCGATACGCACCACATTCTCATGGGCTTCGCGCCGGATCTCGAGGAGGCGACGGAAATCGCGATCCGCGAGACCGTCGAGTTCCTTCAGGAGCGACTCTCTATCTCTCAGGGGGAAGCGTACTCCGTCGTCTCGATGGCCGTCGACCTCCGGATCACGGAGCTCGTCGACCAGAACGTCGGCGTGCATGCGATGGTCGCGAAGACGCTTCTCGGCGAGATTCCCTCGGAGGTCGACGTCCTCATCCGTGGCGGCATGGTCTATGACGGCTCCGGTTCCGAGGGCGCCGTGCGCGACGTGGGCGTCAGCGCCGACCGCATCGTCTTCGTGGGTGACGCGGCCGCGGCCGGGGTGAGCGGGCGCAGGGTCGTCGACGCCGCCGGACTGATCGTCTCACCCGGCTTCATCGATCCGCACGCCCACGCGCAGGAGGACCTCACGTCGGCCGAGCGCGAGCGCCGCGAAAACGTCAACTACCTCATGCAGGGGGTAACCACCGTCGTGGTCGGCAACGACGGTCACGGCACCTGGGACGTGGCCGCCGAGCGCACCGCCATGGAGAGGCAGGGCATCGGGACGAACGCCGCGCTGCTCGTTGGCTTCGGCTCGGTGCGCGGCGAGGTCATGGGCATGCGTGACGAGGCTCCGACGCCCCGGGAGCTCGATCGAATGAAGGACCTGGTGGATCAGGCGATGCGTGACGGAGCCGTCGGCCTCGCCACCGGGCTCTTCTACGCCCCGCAGAGCTTCTCGACCACCGAAGAGGTCGTCGAGATGGCGAAGGTGGCGGCCGCCCGCGGCGGCGTCTACGACTCGCACATGCGCGACGAGAGTTCCTACACCGTCGGCCTGACGGGTGCGGTCGACGAAGTCATCGAAATCGCCGAGCGCGCCGGAATTCGGGCCAACATCTCCCACATCAAGGCGCTGGGCGTCGACGTCTGGGGACAGAGCGCCGACGTCGTCGAGAGAATCCGCGAGGCCCGGATGCGCGGCCTGATCGTGACCGCCGACCAGTACCCGTATGAGGCGAGCGGGTCTTCGCTGAGCGCTTCGCTGCTTCCCCGGTGGGCGCAGGCGGGCGGACAGGACGCCCTGCTCGCTCGCTTCGACGACGCGGCGACCCGGGAGCGGCTCGAGGCCGACATGCGGGACAACATGCGACGCCGCAACGGCCCCGGCGCCATGCTCATCACGGGGGGGCGGGACGCGTCGATCCGCGGGATGACGCTCGCCGAGGTGGCCGAGGCACGCGGGCTCGATCCCATCCGTGCCGCGATCGAGATCATCCGCGACGGCGGAGCCGGCATCGGGTCGTTCAACATGGACGAAGGCGACATCCGCACCTTCATGCAGGCAGAGTTCGTCATGACCGGGTCGGACGGCTCCGACGGGCACCCCCGCAAGTACGGGACCTACGCCAGAAAGCTCCGGACGTACGTGCTCGACGGCGACGTGATCTCCATGGCCCGGATGGTCCGGGCGTCGAGCGCGCAGCCCGCCGAGGTGTTCGGGCTCACGGACCGGGGGCGGATCGCGGTGGGGGCGTACGCCGACCTGGCGGTCTTCGACCCCGCGACCGTCCGCGATCGGGCGACCTTTCTCGAGCCGACACTGCTGGCGACCGGGATGCGCTACGTTCTCGTCAACGGCAGCTTCGCAGTTGACGGGGGAGAGCCGACCGGCAGCATGGACGGAAGGGTTCTCCGAAAGGACGGGCGGCCGGTCTCGCAATAGGCCGTCACGACCCGCGGCATCCTACCACGGGTCACAGGGGTCCCGTTCCGTCTGCCCTCGCCCGTCCAGCCCCACCCAGAGCATGAGCGTCGTGTCCCGGGGCTCGCTCCAGCGGAAGTCGAAGTCGACCTGGGCCGTCATGCCGAAGTCGTGGTCGAAGGGCACGCCCACCCCGGGTTCGGCTTCGATCGTGAGCCGGGAGCCGAGCACGCGTTCTCGGGCTTCGATGACCCACGCCCCGCTGTGTCCGTACCAGACGTTTACGCATCCTGAAAGGCTCATGGCCGCGGTGGGCAGGGTGACGGTGCGGAACGTCCCGTGACCCTTCACGATCGGTATGGCGATCCACCCGCCGCCGTCGCGGATCCCGGTCATGACCTGGGCGATCGCCTGCCCCCGGGCGGGGGAGGGGAGCGTGAGCACGAGCACGGTGAGCGCGGTGAGGACGAGCCGCATTGGAGTCGGAGCCGGGCGTGGAACGGTGCGGAGTCGACCGTTCCGGGACGACTCCGTCTGAGCACCTACTACGATCGAACGCCTCCGGAGGGTCCGCGGCCGGTCACAGGGGTAAGGCGACGGCACTTCGCATCTCGACTACCCGGGCGCGGGCCTCGTCGAGGATCCGGTCCACGGTGGGCGTGAACGCGGGATCCGTGCGTACCGGCGCGAACAGCTCGGAGCCGAGCAGCCGGTCGTCGACTCCGGACGGAGAGCGCTCGAACGCGGCCCGGATCCAGCGCATGGTCTCGGACGCGTTGCCGACCAGGCCGTAGTAGGTCGCCAGATCCTGGATGACGACCTCGGGAAGGTAGTCCTCGAGCGCGGCCGTACCGTCCGTGATCCTGCCGGCCGCCTCTTCCGCCAGCCGGTCCGCATCCCCGCTCCGCCCGAGCGCGTGGAGGCAAAGGGCCCGGACCAGAGCGTAGACGCCGAGATCGAGCCGCAGGCACTCCTCCCCGCGGCCGGTCATGGCGAGCGCCCGTCCCTCGAAGGCCCGGGCCAGCGACAGCTCCTCCTCCAGCCGGTGTGCCTCTCTGGACTCCTCGATGGTCACGGCATAGTCCCCGAGCTGGAAGCCCAGCGACGCCAGGGCAGTCCGGCGACCCGCCTGCAGCGGGTCCAGATCGCGGGCACGGCGCGCCTCCCGGTACGCCTGATCGACGAGCCCCTTGCCGGCCAGGATCCGCGCCGACCAGCTCGGTCCGTTGGGCGCGTTGGGGGCGAGTTCGTCGGCCCGGGCGAAGTCCTGCTCGGCCTCGTCGAGCTCGATCCCGATCAGGGCGCGGATGTAGCCGCGAGCCGAGTACCCGTTGGCCACGTCGGGGTCGAGCGCGATGGCGGAGTCGGCGGCGACGAGCGAGCGGGCCGCGAGGTCGTACGAGGGCACCCCGACGTCGTACTTGTAGTAGAGCGCGAGGGCGTACGCCGACGAGAGTGCGGCGAGCGCGGCAGCCGAGGTGGGCTCCAGGCCGATCGCGTCACGGTAATGCCCCACGGCCTCGCGCATCCCTTCCGGCGTGCGCCGCCCCAGGGCCTCGTTGCCCGCGAGGAAGGCGTCTCGCCCCGGGCCGATGACCGAGCCCCCCGGGTCGAATCGGTCCTCCAGGCCCACGTCCGCGAGGAACGAGCGTGTGACCGTGCCCGCGAGCGCGACCTGCTGGACGTCGACCCGGGCCGGGTCCAGGCGGTGGCGGGTGCGCAGCGAAAGGAATCCGTCACGGTCCGAATCGGACACGTTCACGACCAGGTCCGCGCCGCGCGCCTCGATGTAGCCGTGGATGATGTGCTCCACGTTGAGCGTGTCGAGAAGGCGCGGCGTGCCCAGGCTGTCCTTCATGAGCGAAGCGGCCGTGTACGAGTCGATGACTCGCACCTCCGACACGGTGGTCAGGCGACTGATGACTTCCTCGGCGAGCGAGCGCCCCAGGTTGTCGAAGGCCGGGTCTCCCGTCCGGTTCTCGAACGGCATCACGGCCACCGAGACCTTCCACGGGTCCGGGGCGTCGCCGGAGGTCCATGCCCGGAGCCCGAGGCCCGCGGCGAGGAGCGCGAGCGCGCCCAGCGCGACGCGGACGGCGAGGCCGGCGGAAGCGTGGGGTACTTCGGACACGAAGTCGGTTCGGGTCGGTGGTGGACGTGGGCCGCTCCGGAGGGTGTCGATCCCCCGGCTCCGGAAGCTCACCCGACGAACCGGTCGCCGCCAGAGCGGGGGCGGTTCGATCGCGCCCCGCATCGCTCGTCCTCCAGCGTGCGTCCGGGCACGAAGAAGTCTTGACGGTGAGAGACGTACAAATAGTTTACTGGTCAACCAATGACATGGCAGGCGACGGCCTGTGACCCATCTGGGAGGTACCACATGGACAACACGACCTGGAAGATCGATCCGGCTCACACCGCGGTGGAGTTCGGCGTGAAGCACATGATGTTCACCACCGTCCGGGGGAGCTTCGGCGCCTTCGACGGCGAGGTGTCGCTCGACCTCGAGAATCCTTCGAACTCCGCGGTTCAGGTCGAGATCGACGCCGCGAGTATCACCACCGGCGTCACCGATCGTGACGAGCATCTCCGGTCCGGCGACTTCTTCGACGTGGAGAACTTTCCGCGGATCACCTTCCGCAGCACGCGCGTGTCCGGCCCGATCGTCGAGGGCGAGTCGTTCGAGGTGGTCGGTGAGCTGACCATCCGCGACGTGACCCGGGACGTGGTGCTCGAGGCTACCTTCGGCGGCACGGGCACGGACCCCTGGGGCGGGACGCGTTCCGGGTTCGGCGCAACGACGAAGGTCGACCGTCGAGACTTCGGGCTCACCTGGAACCAGGCGCTCGAAACCGGTGGCGTGCTCGTCGGACACGACATCGCCATCACCCTGCAGGTCCAGGCCGTCCTGAAGGAGGAACTGGCGGGCGTCTGACGCCCTCGCCGGCAATCACAAGACCCCGCCCGGGCATCGTCCCGGGCGGGGTCTTGCCTTATTGTCAGGTGGGCCGACTCGGGGTCGACCGACGGCCGACCGGAGGAACCCCGTGCGCAATTTTCTGATCCGACTCTTCGTCAACGCTCTCGCCCTCTCCGCGGCGGCGTGGCTCGTCGGCGGCATCACCCTCAGCGGCGGCTTCGGACAGGTGCTGCTCGTGGCCCTCGTGTTCGGGATCCTGAACGCGATCCTCAAGCCCATCCTCGTCGTCTTCTCCCTGCCGTTCATCGTGCTGACCCTCGGCCTCTTCGCCCTGGTGGTCAACGGGGTCATGCTCCTGGTGACGGCGCGTCTGACCGAACACCTCGCCGTGTCCGGTCTCGGCTCGGCGGTGCTCGGCAGCATCGTGATCTCCGTCGTCACCATCGTTCTGGGCGGCGTCCTGAAGGACGGAGAGAAGGAGAAGCGCTGACGCGCGGGCGGGTGTGGCTGGCTGCCCGGGGCCGGCACCCTCTCCTGCGCTACGCCTCGGCGGTCATGTCGCTCAGCCGTTCGAAGACCGCCCCGACCGACACCAGATGGTTCAGCACCTGGTCGATCGAGGCGAGGAAGCGATCCCGCGCACCCGCGTCCGCCACGAACGGCGTCGCGCCCGGCAGGATCGTGCAGGAGTGGAACGAGAGCTGAAGTACGGCGTTCGCGGAACGACTCAGGCGGCGGTCGACGACCCGCACCATGTCGTCGCGGGTCGCCGTCTCGGGCGAGAGCCATCGCTCCCAGAGCAAGCCGCTTCGGTCCAGCAGGCCCACGACCTTGAACCGAGCCAGTGGGCTGGCCTCGAGGTACCGTCGCAGACGCGCGGTACGGCGTGGGTTGCCGTGCATGTGTTCGATCGTGACCGGCACCTCGAGCATCGAGCCGGCCGGGTCCACCACGAAGGGCCGTTCCGGGTCAAAGCGGTAGGGAAGGTGCGGCACCTCGCAGTAGTCGGGACCTCCTTGGCTTCTCCAGTCGAAGAACGGACTCACCGAGCAGTCAACCGTGAAACCCGCCGCATGCAGGGCACGCGTGACCGTCGGCCCCGTCCCCCACCTGCCCGCCCGGAAGGAGGTCGGTCTAACCCCGAGCTCAGAGACGCACCGGTCGCGGACCGCCTCGATCTTGGCCCGGTTCACCTCCTCGGGGAAGCGATACATCCACGAGTTCTCCTCGCCTCCCGGGGTCTGCGGCGGCGTTTTCCACGGGTGGCAGTGTGCGCCGATCTCGACGTCGGCCCGCGCCGCCAGGTCGCCGAGGATCCGGACCGATTCGGCGTCGACGAGCGGAGCATAGTTGACCAGGTATGTGGGCTTCGCCCCATGCCGGTCGAAGATCTCCTGCACCCGTGACAGCTCCCCGATGTTGCGCACCGTGGCCCCTTCAAAGGTGTAGGAGCCCCAGTTGTCCTCTTCGGTGTCGATCGTGACGACGACGACAGGTCTGCTCAACGCTTGCTCCTCGAGACGAGCATCGGGAGGGCGAGCCGCATGCCCCCAACGGACGCGGGGATCGACACCTCCCAGATCAACTTCGCCCCCCCGCCACCTGGTTCCAAGACGTGCGATCGCGCGGACACCCCTTTCACCATCCGACCTCACGCCGGTAGCTTCCCCATGCCGCCAGGGGCACCGCGCCGGAGGTTCAGGCAGCGTCGGGCGCGGTTGAGAACGACCCTTGGAACCTGATCCGGTTGACACCGGCGTAGGGAGCGCGGCGCACTACGAGGCAGATTCCACGGCGGCCGGCCTCGCGCGCTCCACGTCGAAGAGGGTGAGCGCCATGAGCGAGATGAACGGCAACGGGAAGGGATCCGACCGCACGGACGGGCGCGCGCGTGTCGCTCCACGGACGGAGGATGTGGGCACCGACTACCCCGGCGCCTTCCCGAATTCCCGCAAGGTCCACGTCGAGGGCTCCCGAGGGGTCCGCGTTCCGATGCGCGAGATCCACCTGTCGGGCGGGGAGGCCCCGCTGCGGGTCTACGACACGAGTGGGCCTCGAGACGTCGACGTGCGCCTCGGACTCCCCCCCCTTCGCGAAGCGTGGATCGTGGGGCGGGGTGACGTGACGGGGACGTCACGTTCCCGTGCGCCTTCCGGTGCGGTGGAGATGCCACCGGGCCTGGCGCGGCGCACGCTTCGCGGCTCGGGTTCGGTGACGCAGATGACGTATGCGCGGCGGGGCGAGATCACCCCTGAGATGGAGTACGTAGCCCTTCGCGAGCGCATGGCCCCCGAATTCGTGCGCGACGAGGTCGCGCGGGGCCGCGCGATCATCCCGGCGAACATCAACCACCCGGAGATCGAGCCGATGATCATCGGCCGGAACTTCAAGGTGAAGATCAACGCGAACATCGGGAACTCGGCCGTCAGCTCGTCCATCGAGGAGGAGGTCGAGAAGCTGCGCTGGGCGACCCTGTGGGGTGCGGACACGGTCATGGACCTCTCGACGGGAAAGCACATCCACGAGACGCGCGAGTGGATCCTGCGCAACTCGCCGGTGCCCATCGGCACCGTGCCCATCTACCAGGCGCTCGAGAAGGTCGACGGGGTCCCCGAGGAGCTCACCTGGGAGATCTACCGCGACACGATCATCGAGCAGTGCGAGCAGGGCGTGGACTACTTCACGGTGCACGCCGGCGTGCTCCTGCGCTTCATCCCGATGACCGCGAACCGGCTGACGGGCATCGTCTCGCGTGGCGGATCGATCCTGGCGAAGTGGTGCATGGCGCATCACAAGGAGAACTTCACCTACACGCACTTCCCCGAGCTGTGCGAGATCATGGCCGCGTACGACGTGTCGTTCTCGCTGGGGGACGGGCTCCGGCCGGGATCGATCCGCGACGCCAACGACGAGGCCCAGTTCGCCGAGCTGAAGATCCAGGGCGAGTTGACGAAGATCGCGTGGGAGCACGGGGTGCAGGTCATGAACGAGGGGCCCGGTCACGTACCCATGCACCTCATTCGGGAAAACATGGAGAAGCAGCTCGAGTGGTGCGAAGAAGCGCCGTTCTACACGCTCGGGCCGCTCACCACGGATATCGCACCGGCCTACGACCACATCACGTCGGCCATCGGTGCGGCGCAGATCGGCTGGTACGGCACCGCGATGCTCTGCTACGTGACGCCGAAGGAGCACCTCGGGCTTCCGAACCGCGACGACGTGAAGCGTGGCGTGATCACGTACAGGATCGCGGCCCACGCCGCCGACCTGGCCAAGGGCCACCCCCACGCGCAGGAGTGGGACGATGCGCTCTCCAAGGCGCGCTTCGAGTTCCGCTGGCGCGACCAGTTCAACCTGGCCCTCGATCCGGTGACCGCAGAGGAGTACCACGACGAGACGCTCCCGGCCGAAGGGGCGAAGGTCGCGCACTTCTGCTCGATGTGCGGGCCGAAGTTCTGCTCCATGAAGATCACGGAGGACATCCGGCAGTTCGCGCGCGAGCAGGGCATGGCCGAGGAGGCCGCCATCGACGCCGGGATGGAGCAGATGGCGGAGGAATTCCGCGAGAAGGGCGGGGAGATCTACGTGGAGGCGGGGGACTGAGCAGCGCCCGGCTGGCCGGATTCGCAGGGCCGCGGCCGGCCTGATCCACCCGGACACGAAGAAGCCCCCGGTCGCCTCGTGGCGGCCGGGGGCTCCCTTTCTCACTCCGCGGAGGTGGCGAGCCGCGCGGCTACCTCACCCAGACGACGCCGAACGACACGCCGCGCGGGCCGTCGGCCACGCCGAAGCTCGTGCGCAGGTCGACCGCGTCGGCGATCTCGAAGTCCAGGCCGAGTCCCAGACCGAAGTCGAGACGAGTCTCGTCGTTTCCTGAGGCGTCCGCGCTCGCCGTGGTCAGGAAGACCGTGGGCTGACCGTAGGCGACGAACTCGAATCCGTCGAGGTCGACGCGCCGGCCCAGGGAGATGCCGGCCGACGGGTGCACCCAGCGGTCGAGGCCGTACGTCCCGACGCCGAGCACGACCGCCCCATCGAGAGGAAAGTTCCTTTCCGTGTGGTCGACCACACGGAACCGGGCTTCCACCCCCGCCACGCCCCTGGTGTCATCGACGCCGTCGGCGATGCCGACCTTCACACCGATGTCGAACCTGCCCTTGCCGAACCGGTACTGGCCCTCCACGGCGAAGTCCGTATCGCCTTCCGGAAAGCTGACGACCCCCCCGAACTCGTGGCTCTCGAAGGCCCGGTAGGGAGCGTTGTACGCGGGCGTGAAGGACGCCTGGGCGGCCGACTCGGCGACGCAGGCCGCGAAGGCCACGGCCGTGAGCCCGAGGGAGCGACGAAGAACCATGGTGGGACTCCTTTGCTTGGAGTTGCGCGCGCGGGGTAAGGCTCTGCCGCGTCGCTGAACCATGTGCATAATCTATCTACGGCGGGGCACGCGAGGCAGGACTGCCCGCCTCGTCGTCCGGGCGACGATCCCCGGACCGGCACCCACGCCCGGTGGCCGCCCCGGCGTCACTCCTGCGAGATGGGGTTGCCCGTCAGGAAGTCCACGGCCAGGCTCGCCAGCGCCCGGACGCCGATGGGCAGTGCGCGCTCGTCGGCGTAGAAGTACGGCGAGTGGTTCGGGTGGACGAGCGAAGGGTCGTCCGCGCCCACGCCGAGCCCGATGAAGAGCCCTGGGGCTTCCTCCGCGAAGTAGGAGAAGTCCTCGGCGCCGGTGGAGGCGGGAAGAACCTGCGCCCCCTCGCCGGCCACGCGCCGCAGGGTGGGCACCATCCGGTTCGTCAGCGCCGGATCGTTCACCGTCACCGGGTAGCCGCGGTCGATCGTGACCTCCGCCTCCGCGCCGTTGGCCGCGGCGATGCTTTCGGCGAGCCGGCGGACACGCTCGTGCACGCGCTCCCGAATGTCGGGGTCGAGCGTGCGGATCGTGCCGATCATGAGCACGGTGTCCGGAATGATGTTACCCCGGTTTCCGCCCTCGATCTGCCCGATGGTGACGATGGCTGCGGAGTTCGTGAGGTCCACCTGGCGGCTCACGACGGTCTGCAGCCCGTTGATGATCTGGGCCGAGGTGACGATCGGGTCGACACCACCCCAAGGCATGGCGCCGTGCGTCTGGACACCGCGGACGACGATCCGCAGCCCGTCGGCGGCGGCGAGCATGCCGCCCGTGCGGTACGCGATCGTGCCCACCGGCGTCGGGAAGACGTGGAGGCCGAACACCGCGTTGACCCCCTCCATGGCGCCGTCGGCGATCATGGGGGCCGCTCCGCCCGGGCCTTCCTCTGCCGGCTGGAAGAGGAACTTCACCGTACCGGGCAGGTCGCCGCGCATGCCGGCGAGCACCGATGCGACGCCCATGAGGATGGCGACGTGGTTGTCGTGTCCGCACGCATGCATCACGCCGACCTCACGGCCCTGCCACTCCGCCCTGACCTTCGACGCGAACGGGACGTCTGCGAGCTCGGTCACCGGCAGGCCGTCCATGTCCGCGCGCAGCGCGACCGTGGGGCCGGGCCGTCCGCCTCTCAGAACGCCGACGACGCCGGTGCCGCCCACACCCGTCTCGACGTCGATCCCCAGCGAACGCAGGTGCTCCGCGACGAGGCCGGCCGTGCGGAACTCCTGCATCCCCAGCTCCGGGTTGGCGTGGACGTCGCGGCGCCAGGCGACCACGTCGTCGTTGATGGCGGCCGCCAGCTCGTCGAGCTGGGCATGCAGGATCGACGCGTCCTGGGCGGACGCGGGCGCGGACGCAGCGACGGCGTAGGCGACGGTGAAGGCGCCGATGCGGATGATTCGCAGCATGATGGGGCGTATCGGAGGGAGTGTGGATGGACTCGGACCAATGCAACCGTAACGGCGCCCGCCGAGCGCCGACAAGCTGCCTCCGCCGCGGGGTCGCTTCGCCGACCTCCGGGGCGGGGCGAACCGATGGCGACCCCCGGTGCCGCAGCCCCGGCGCGCGCGCCCGATCCCTTGTACATTCCCGCCGCCCCAAAGGCCGTTCCGACCGCGCGTCGGACGACCTCCTTCAAACCTTCGGGCCCCGGAGAACGTCTGCCCGTGAAGCGAATTCTCGTGACCGGAGCCGGAGGCCAGATCGGCTCCTGGCTCGTGCCGCGCCTCCGCGAGGTGTACGGCTCCTCGGCCGTGCTGGCCACGGACCTGCGGCAACCGCCCGCCGATGCCCTGGAGGCGGGACCCTTCCGCGTGCTGGACGCCACCGACGGGAGCGCGGTGGGCGAGGCGGTCGCGTCCCACCGGGCCGACACGGTGTACCACCTCGCCGCGATCCTGTCCGCGGTGGGGGAGCGTGACCCGCTGCGCGCATGGAAGATCAACATGGACAGTCTCGAGGCGGTGCTCGAGGTCGCCCGCGAGCGCGGCTGTGCGGTGTTCACGCCGAGCTCGATCGCGGCCTTCGGGGCCGGCGTGCCGGACCCCGCGCCCCAGGACACGATCATGCGTCCGTCGACGATCTACGGGATCAGCAAGGTGGCCGGCGAGCTGCTCTGCGACTACTACCACAGGCGCTGGGGCGTCGACACACGCGGCGTGCGCTTCCCGGGCCTCATCTCGTACGGTTCGCCGCCCGGCGGCGGCACGACGGACTGGGCCGTAGACATCTTCTACCAGGCCGTGGAGAAGGGGAGCTACACGTGCTTTCTCGGGGCCGACTCCCAGCTCGACATGATGTACATGCCCG
>Ga0222714_10003638_pt1 | contig 15534 bp, 10 predicted proteins | sample C33_3DmetaG_FD_165048 | JGI IMG/M metagenome (GOLD analysis project Ga0222714, IMG submission 165048) | Estuarine water microbial communities from San Francisco Bay, California, United States - C33_3D | ecosystem: Environmental > Aquatic > Marine > Unclassified | place: USA: California...
TTAAGGCTGTTGCACCAGTATTTGTACTAGTAACTGGATTATAACCAGTCAAAGTAGAACCAGCAGCAGGTACTGCAGCAGCAGTTGGACCAATAGCAGATAGAAGTAAACTATTTGGATATGATGCAACTACGTCTGCTCGGAAAGTGGCAGAAGCAAAGTTTGCTCCAACAAATACTTTTTGCCCAGCAACAAAATCAGTTGCTGACTTATTATAAACTTCTAAATATGCAAACCATCTCTGAGGTCTTCCTACGAAAAAATACATTCTAGTTCTTTCGGAAGAAGTATCTAAACCACCAGTAGGTTCTGTTAGAGATTCATAAAACTGCTTGGCATTAAAAATTCTAAACTTTTCAGAAATGATTGCGGCCATTGAAAACTTCTCTCTTGCTAATTGGTTCGTAATTCTTATTTATATTTATACCTCTAATTCAGAGTTCTTAAATAATCTCCAGCATCGTGTGTTTTTGCTGTAGTATTATACTGACCTCTGGAAACACCAATAAAACGATCGGATAGTTTAGAAGTATAAGTTACAATTTCATCACCTACCAAAAGTTTTCCTGATGATGGGAATCTGTCGGTATTTGAAATATAAATGATTGAGCTTGTTGTTGTTAGTGGTAATTGTAAATATGCGCCATATTCATTAGTAGATCCATATCCAAGATTCATTAAAGTATCTTCATTTATTGCTTTAGCACTATTTGGTCTCAATTCAAAATCTTGAATTGTTATATTTCCATATGTTCTTTCAAATTGATCTAAAGATATTCCTCCCATATTTACAAATCCCATATCATTAAAAGCTCCATTTTCAAACTTTTTCAATGTAGAACCTAGTGTTAATGGAGCATATGAAATTGGAGTATTTACTTCTTCCGCATAAAAATCTGTAAATCCTACAGGAACTGTTTTAGTTATTTCTTGCTGTACTTCTTTAATGGTAGATTCTTTTACATTATCCCATAATGTATGAACATTAACAATAATATCTTTTGTTAAAGATACCACTGAATTTAATGTGGTAGTTAAATTCAATTCTTGTTTGATCGTGACAGAATCATATTTAATATCTACAATATTTGGAGTAGTACTTAAAGTATTAATTCCTGTTGTAATTACAATAGAAGATGCCAGTAATTCAGTTGGACTAATAATAGATGGTTCTTCGTGAACTGCAAATCCATATTCAAGATTAACTAGAGAAGATATTAATATAGTTGTAGAAATTTTTGGGAAAAACGTTATTTCAAATTTACTATTAACTCTCTTTTCAGGATTTTTGATAATATCATATCCTTTTGCAACATAAACTTTTGGAGAAGTTAAATAATTACTACCAGGATTTGTTAAAACAACATCAATCACTTCTCCTCCACTCACAATAACGAATCCTTCTGCACCTCCACCTTGAGCTGGAGCAACAATGCTTCCACCTTCATCTCGTAAAGGTTGTGGTACAAAAACTAACTTCGGAGCATTTTCATACCCATATGCTCCAGGTTGTAATTTCCCAAATCCATATTGATTGTATTTTCTATCATTCCATTCTAGAGAAGTAATTTGTCCATTTTCAATTTTTGCAAATACTGTTAATCCTTCTCCTTTATACGTTTCATCATTTGGAGTAACAGTGAGTTTTCCAAAGAAATTATTAGCAATAGAAGAATTAGTATTATATTGAGTCTTTAAAACTTTATCTGGAAGAGAAAGAATAGTTCTGTACTTAGTTTCGCCATCAATTCTAATTTGGTCTCCAATATCGACAAAATTTGGTATTTTTTTATTCAAAGAAGATCCAATTAACCAACCAGAATTATCTTTTTGCAAAATACCAATAGTTTCATCATCTGTTTCAAATGGACTTATATCGACAATTGCAGACGAAGGAATAACTAAATCTCCTAAACCAGAAGATAAACCATTTACAATAGTAATATTTTGATTAGTTACAAATTGTGCATTCTGTGCTTGTACAAGTAAAACAGATCCCGTAGGAGTTAATGATATTCCCTTTGCTTTTCCTATGGCAGTATTATTTTGAATGTTATTTCCTTGATATGCAATTCTATCCGCATACTGTGCTAATGGTGGTACATAGTTTAAATTAATTTTTACTAAGTTAAAATAAGTATCTTCTTCATAATTGAATGCAGTTATATTAGTAGAAGCTGATCTACCATAAAAATACAATATAACTACTTTTTGTCCAGAAATAATTGGATTAGTAAAAGTAATAGATGATCCTTGAACAATGTAATTTCTATTTTTCTTTTGTAAAATTCTATCTACAAAAACTAATAAATTATTATCATTAAAAACTTCAAGTGGTTTTTTATTAGATCTCCTTCTCATAATAAATGGACCATAAAAAGATCCATTCACAAAAGAATCATCAATTTCTGCTAATTCGTAGTTTGAGATAGAATAAGCACCAAATGTTTGTCCAGATTTTGGAGGTTCGGTAAAAACAATTTGATTTGGAGTAACAGATCTCTTGATATAATATGATCTATCAACTGGAAAAGTTGGTGTTATACCAGGATTTTGTAAAACACCATCTATAGTTACGATTAAATTATCACCCGATTCTAATATAATATCTGAATTATTACTAGAATTAAATAAATTAAAAGTGTTTTTTACACCATCAAATTGAGAAGAAATATCTGATATAGTTCTAAAGTAAGTAGAGTTTACTATGGTATTTTTATATCGTAATGCTCTTCCTACAAATTTTTGTTTCGGTGTATCAACACCTTCAACATATGTTGATGAAGATATTGATTGACCAATAGAATTTCTATATCCTAAAGGAGCTTCATTAAATGTGATTTGTGTACCAGAAATTGTAAATGCTTTTCCTGGTTGTTGAATTATACCATCCAATGTGATAACAATATTTTCTTGAGTAGGAATAAACAGATTGTTATTACTTCCAATAACTTTCATAGTGAATACTTTTGTTCCAGCTCTATTACCGTTTGAGTCAAAATAACCATTAAATTCTGGAGTCAGATAAAACTCATAACTTTGAGTTTCTGAATCATCAAACGTATTTACAAATAATGAACCTTTTCCTCTCTGTTTATCAACAAAACTAGATGATACCGTTATATTGGTAACTGTTCTATAAGATTTTTCAACAGTGATTTTATTTTTCTGAGGATCCCAGAGTTGAATAGATGAAACATGATCAATTTTTGGTTGTATGCTATTAATTTTAGCAACACCTACCGAATCTATAGCAACTTCGCCAAATAATTGGAATCCAGCAGGGTGAGTAGAAGATTTTATTAATCTTCTCCAAATATCAATAGGAGTTCTTGATCTAACAACATATGAATAATCTTGATAGAAATAAGAATCTGCTAATTTTTGAGAAGAAGAACTAATCTTAGATCTATCAGAAGCATAGTAACCAATATTATCGAAGTATGATTTAACATCATAATTAAATTCTCCAACAAAAGAAGAAACTACATTAGCAGTATTGTTTTGAGTTTTGCCAACAATTGATAAATTAGTTTTAAATTCTCCTTCTACTCGATTCAGACGAAGAACGTTACTACCTTCTTTCCATCCTTCCTTAGAAACATATCCTGTAGCAATTTTAGCGGATCCATCATATTGCTCTATAATTTCATTTTCAAAAAATGCGTTTACTGGGAAATCTTTAAGAATTAAAATTCTATTAGAAGTAATCTTTCTTTTTGTTGTTACATCACTATTAAATCCTTTTCCGTTATCTATTATGGATACTTTGGATGGAACACCTATTTCTTTACTGGAAAAATATGCTTTAACATCTGTTTCTATAATTCTAATTTCTGGTTTAGATGTAAATCCTGTTCCTCCGTTCAACAACACCACTGCTGAAATAGTATTATCAGCATTTTTTCTAACGTCAAATGCATAATTTCTCCCATCTCCTTTTACTAAAATAGCTTTTGGGTTAGAATAATTCGATCCAGAATTAATTATGGAAATACCAATAATACTGCCAGTATTTTCATTCCAAGCAACATCAACTTTACATTCAGTAGAAGAAGACGGCTGAACTCCAGTTACTACTGGTAGTTTAGACATATTTTTACCAGAATTTACTATTTTAATTGAATTTATTTCTCCAATTGCACCAGAAGATGTAGTTGTATATGAAATAACTCCAGATCCAGAGTGTTGAGGATAATTAGATACTTCATACACCATTTCACGGGGAGTAGTGTATACAATCTTATGCTCTCCTTGTAAAGGATCTTCAATAATCTTTAAATAAGATTTTTCGGAATCAATAATATTGTTTTTATCAAAATAATAATAATTTGTAAATTCTGTATCTTTTATATTTGTAAAAGTATTGGATGTAATGTTAGCACCAAATCCAATTTTTAATGTTGTAAAAGAATTTGCAAATCCTGGTATAATTGGACTTTTTTCTACTTCTGTTGTAATTATGTTATAATTTCCGCTGGGAGAAAATTCGAGAAAACTCCCAGATAATGATGGATGTGAAGTGTCAAACTTATATTTGTAATATTTTTGTATAGGAGTGATTGGATTCTTAGTCCAATTTATATTATCATAAGAAAATTCAAATTTATATGTTGGGGATTGCAAAATATCAACAACTCCCACTATTTTTCTAGGAGTATTTTGATCATAGAAGAAACTTGAGGAAGATAACGGATTAATAGTAGTTAACGTACTTCCAGAATCAAATGTTACTTCTAATTCTTTAGTTGTTGGATCATAAGAAGATATATATGGATCTGAAGGAGTATTTCCTAGTTGATAGTTAAAATTGAACAGATATTTTGGTAAATATGCTTCTACTATTTCATTGTTAATATGATCGGAAGCAACCGTATTTTCTTGGGCTCTTAGTACATTTAATGAGTTATTTACATTATTAACAGATGTTACTTTAAGAATTTCAGTTCCTAATTGTAGAAAATCATTGACAGATACAGAATTTACCTCATTTAAAAATAGTTGGGTATTTAATTTTGCAAACCCAGCATGATCAACTTCTACTATTAATGTTCTAGTAGAAGATGACGTTGGATTTCTATAAATTGAATTAGGTGATACTGTAAGAAGATCACCTTTTGTATAGAATCTTCCCTTAGATGTAATTTGAATAGATGTAACTAATCCATTAGTTACTCTAATCGTAGCTTTTGCATTATTTGTATTTCCAGGATTTCCTATAACAGCGTTTGTCAAATCACTGGTTATTTGTCCAGTCTCATTTCGACATTTAGTTTGATCTGCAAAAATTAATTCAACATTTGTGTATGTTGCATTACCATTTACATCATATGCATAATCAGAACCACTATTGAGTACTAAAACTCTACCAACACCAGTATCACTTAATATTTTATTATAAGTAGGTGTGTTTAACTTAACTTTTTGATAAATTCGTCTTCGTACATAGATTGTGGTAGTAGTATTTGTATCATCTGGTCTTATATTAACATTAATTAAATCACCGACTGATACGCCATGATTTTGATTAGTTTTTAAAATAGCAATTTTATCAGTATTTGTTAATACTTTTATATCATAACTTAAAGGATTCTTCTGTACAATTTTACTACCAATCGTATCTTTCAAATCACTAGTTTTTAAGAAATAATTAGAAGAAACTTCAAAATTTCCGCGTAATACACGTATTTTACAGGTATTTTTTTCTTCTGTTGTCTCTAAAACTACACCCAAAGCTTTTTGATTTAATATCACTGCTCCAGGAGCAGTGTTATCAGATATCAATACAGGATTGCCGTTAGGAGTGGTAGAAACTTGAAGAGTTGTTGGAGTTGGATTAATTACGTAATAAATTTTGTCAGTTAAGAGACCAGAAAATGCAGAAGAAAATATAATAGGTTCATTTAGTTCAAATGTATTAGATGCTAAATTAATTCTGTTATTTGATGAAGAAAGAATTATTGCTTGTTTTCCATTTGTTTGTGAAATCTGTGAACCTAAACTATAACTAGAGACTTTATCAACTACAACACTAATTACTTCTATAGAAGATGATACGGTATTTGTTGCAGTTGAATTAATGTTTTCAAATTTTTTGGTAACTTCTTTTAATACAATATCTTTTGAATTAACCACGTCACCGACAACTCTACCCGTTGCTAATGTTCCCGATTGTGTGATAATATCACCATCATACAAATAACATGGAGATTCTGTGGTTAATTTAACGCATTTATCTAAAGATGGAGGTAAAAGAATAACAATTGAATTATCACGCATTAATACATCTGTAGTAGTTAGAGTGTAATCAACAATATCTCTAGCATCAATAGTTGTAGAAAATCCTAATGAATTAACATTGACTGGATAACTCGTAACCCCTGTAGAAATTAATTGCGAATTGATAGTTGCATTAAAATAATCAAAAAATTTGTATATGCCAAATGAAGATAGTAAAGAATTTACGTCTTTTCCTTTTACACTAGAAATTTTCGCTAAAATATCAGATCCACCTGTTCCAGAGTAATCTACATCTACTACACCATCAACTGAAAAACTATTATGAGAAGAAACTACATCAATATTTGAAATAGATCCAGTTTTAGTTTCTTCAATAAAAGCAACTACACCATCTCCATTGTTTTTTGTTCTAGAAGTTCTTAATCTAGAAATATTAAGTGGTATATCATCTTGAGATATTGTTTTATTATAATTTGAATCTACTGGAATTGAATAATAATTTTTACCCAAGAAATATGGATACACTGGAGTATTATCTGCTTGAATAGTTACGAAATATGCATATGTCCCATCTGGATAATCTGGGGTAACGCAAAATCTTCCGTTGTTTTCATCTAAACTTCCTGATCTATGCACATATTCATAATCTTCTACAAAAGATCCCAAAGAATATACAGTTGTAGATGGTCCTCCAGTTCTAGAGACTTTTAGTTTATAACTAGAAGTCATTCTAACAACAGATGATGTAGAATTTCCAGGATTTTGGTATCCATATGGACCATAGATGGGATTTCCATCATAAGCAAATCCAATAATAGGAGAATGTACTAAAGTATTAGGAACATTACCTATATTATCTAAATTGTCTCCAATTGCTACTCTCAATCTTTTTGGATTTGCGACATAGTTATATCCATATCCTAATGAAGGATTATTATTTAAAAAATAATGACCATAACTATCATCTAAATTTAATTTTAATTTTTCAAATCTATTTCTGGTCCATGTTCGCACAAAAGAAGTTGCTTGTGCTCCAGAACCAACTGATTGAATGGTTACTGTAGTTGATGTTGGATCATAAAATTTTCCCTCATCATTTTTAATGAATCCAGTAAGTTCTCCATCATCAGAAATAACAGCGGTAAAATTAGCAAATCTTCCTTTCCCTGATGCATCACTAATAATTACCTTAGGAGGAGTAGTATAATACTCTCCACCATTTGTTACCTTTATACTAGTTACTCTACCGTTTGTAATTACTGGTTCTGCAGTAGCATTTCTTCCAGAAGTAATTACAATTGTTGGAACAGGAGGGAAAAATCCTCCACCGCCCTCTATAACATCGATTCTATCTACAACATCGCCAGATAATACAGCACGTCCTTCAGCAACACCACTTACGCCAGCAGTATCAATAACTAGAACTTTTGGAGGATTTAAGTATCCACTTCCTTTATTAGTTACAATAAATTTTGTTATTTCTCCAAACGTAATAGTTTCATCATCTTTAACTCCTCTAATCGGAACACCATTTATAAGAACACCAACATCTTTAGTGGTTGTTTCGTATATCTCGGTAGTTCTAGTGGGGTATTTTCTAATTAATTTTAAATTCTTCTGATCTTGTAGAGTAACATTCCAATCATTTTTTCCTATTGTGTGATTAGGATATCCAGATGATGCAATATAATAATACTGGTCATCTTCATAAATTGCAGATACATTAACTAATACATCAGATAACGAACTAACCGAAGAGAATACATTAGTTTCATTCAAACTCCAACGAATAGAATTTGCAATTTTATTGAATATAATTGGATTCTTGGCATCAAACCCAGAATCGGCAATTTGAATAGTATCTCCCGATATTGAATATGGAGTAGGAATATTTTGGTTTAGATTGTAAAGTATTCCTAATACAAGAATAGATCTATTTTGAGTTTGATTATTTTCGTCAATATAATTTAGATTGACATTGGATTTTTTATAAACTGGAGTATTGACAGAATATGTTCCAGGAGTAGATCCTCTACTGTCAATAATAAATTGATTTACTGTTTTTGATTTATAAGTTATTTCTTCTGTTCCAAGAATTAAACTTCCCGTGCCAGTTCTCCATCCAGTCGTAGAATAAACATTAATTCTTTTATTGGTTGTCTGATTTGATAAAAGATTTGTAGTTAAATAAGTCTCTGAAATTACAGAAAATTGTCCTACTACGCTCTGTTCCGCTAATATTATTTCATAATACCCTTCACCAATAGAAATGATATTATCGATAACTGCCGAAGCATATCCTACGCTAGAATCATTCTGATCTTCTTGTTGTACTATTCTTCCACCAATCAGATAACGAATATCTGTAATATTGCCTAAGATTTTTGCTTTTAATGAATAGTTGTGAACCCACTCGCCGTTTGACGACTTATAGGTAGAATCTTTTGGATAATAAACTGTAGGATCATTGGGACCGTCACTTGGAACCAATGAATTGAATAGAAATTTGATCGAAGATTCTGTTCCTTTCGATGCATAAAATTTCTTGATATTCTTAATCAGCAAACTCTTGTCGGCTGAAGTTTTTAATGCTGTTTCTGGGAAAGATGATAGATATTCAGATTCAAAATTTTTGATTAAAGAATATAAAAACAGATGACTAATATTAAGTACACTATAACCAGTTAAGTGCGAAACTCCAACCCCAGACTCAGTAGTTGGAATATTTTTAAATCCAAGTGGATTATATAAATCACCAAGTTTAGTAGTAGAACTTATGTTACGATAACAATTTAAAAACGATGTAGCAGTTTTTGTTTTGTAAAAAATTACCTCATCATCAATTAAGATATATCCATTTACTTCTGGAAAAGAAGAAGTATCTGCAACATTAATAGTTGTTGAACTTCCTGTAATATTTTGAGTTAAAACGGTTTGTTGATTTAATAAAGTATTGGTATAAGTATCAACATCACGATACTTAGTTAAGTTTGATATTAAATCAATTGGTTGACCTGGCAATTCAAGTTGCTCATAGTATTTCTGCATGAACGCAGAAAACTTAGGATACTCAGACGAGATAAAATCTGGTAACTGACCATCAATAAGAGCGGATAAACTTTTTACTTTAGTTGCCATTTATTTCTATTCTTGAATTAAAGTAAATGAACTTTTCTCAATATCTACATCAAGATAAACTTGACGCTTAGCAATAATATCATTATAGAGTGGTTTCAATCTAATCTCTATTTTATTGTCGGAGAAAGATCCTTTTATTATATTTAAATTGTATAATCTTACATCACCTTTTGCATAATCAATTTCACCCTGTTCACTATTCAAAATAATTTTATCTCCAGTTTGAGGATCTAAACGATAGAGAACAACTTTTGAATCTCTATCTTCGATATAGACAACATAATTAGGATATTGCTGCACAACAAATCCAGTAGAAACTAATGTTTGAACATCAATATCGTCATCAAATGGATTGTTAAAACAAAACTCATAATATGCACTATTATTTAACGATGGATAGAAATCTTTTCTCATTCTAATATCAGTTAGATTAGAACGAATAGATCTATCGGATGCATCAATTGTACTGATTGATTTACTATATCTAAACTTACCTCCAAATTTTTCTGTATCTGATAAATTGATATAATTTGCTAAGTTAGAAATTACTTTTTGTTTAACTTGATCAGAAGTTAAATTAGTTTGCGACTGATCATAAAATACTCTAGAAATTAACTCAACAAAGATAATCGATGGATCTACAATCTCTGGAGTAATTGCTCCAACCGAATATTTTCTAAGTTCTTGTAAAATAACAGATTTAGTGTAAGAAGAAAGAAAACTAAGATTTCTTGGTTTGATTGAAATTTTTACTTTTCCATATTCAGGTGGATTTTCTTCTTCTCCTCCATAAGAAATAACATCTGCTGTTGCTGGGTAGATGCGACGAATAATTGCTTCGTAATCTAAAGATGTTACTGCACGATTCTGAGCTCCAAATGATGCAGGAGCATTTCTTTTAATACTTTCAATAGTTTCGATCGATTCGCCACCAAATGCTTTTGTTAATGAAGTTACACTATTTACTGTGGTAGCAAATGATGATGTACCAGCAATATCAGTGATTACACCATTGTATGTAAATACCGAAGCACCATTTGTGGCAGCAGCATTTGTTGTTAAATAACTGATTTCAATAACTTGACCAGTTAATAACTTTTTCCCAAAAATTCCATCGCCAAAAGTAATTTTATAGTTCTCATCTTCAACTTCTGTTACGAAGTAGGTGGGTGATGTTGCACCTACATTTAAAATATTATCAGATTGTACAAATTTTTCAAAGGAAGAGGAACTTGAACTCTCAAAGACATTTACACGAATAGATGATGTATCGATATTAGCGTTCTGTAAGACAACGCTGTATGACCCTGTATAAGCAGGAACGGTGTATCTGTTGGAAATATACGTTCCTTCGTATATTTTGATATTTTCAAAATTTACTGTGTTATCTGGTAAAACATTTGCTTGTACGTCATCAAGCAAAACATACTGATATAATACATCGTCCACTAAAGTAAGGAATGCATTCCCTCTCTTTAAAAATACTGATTGTGGCAATGTGTTGCCAATTAGTGTTACATTTAAATTTACTGCAGTTGCAGATGCTACAGCAGAGCGTGGAGTATACCCAAGTTGCTTGGCAAGAGATACTACGTTGTCTCGGAGAGTCGCTGAGTCAAGAAATGACTCGTTGACAAGCATATTAGCATTAAAAGATGTGTAATATGTGTTGTATGCCAACACGTCCAGTAGCATACCGAGAGTAGAACCCTCAAAATCGTAATCACTAAACTCAGAATTTGCTCTTAGATAGTCTCTAAGAGCATTTCTTATATCAAAATAGTCTAAACTTGTTAATTGATTGTATGCCATTATCCTCTAGTTCTCTCTAAAAAGAGGGTGATTGTGTCTGATTTTTCTTCCAATCCAACTACAGAATAATCAATTGTGATATCATATCCATCTTCTGCAAAGTTTGGAACTACATCGACTGAATTTAACAACACTCTTGGTTCAAAAGCTTCAATCGTATACTGTATTTCTTCACGAACAGTAGTTGCAGTAATGTAATCAATGGGTTCAAACAACAATTTTGTTATCTTACTACCAATATTTGGATTAAAAAAACGTTCTCCTGGATAGGTGGTCAATAAATTTTGCACAGATTTTTTAATTGCAACAAAATCCTTGACCACCATGAGGTCGTTGGTGATCGGATGCTTATCAAAAGTGATGCTAAGATCTTTAAACGACCTACTGACAGGCATAGAAATATACTATTTTATACTATTTATACCCACCATTCAACATAATCGTCAAATCCTTCCTTGCCACCGCACATTTTTGACATTCTATTTTCTGGAGGATCATTTTTTTTTAACTTTGACGGAGTTTCTTGCTTCAATGGAGCATAATCAGTGATCAAACGAGTGGTTCCCCACGCTTCTTTCATGTATTTTATGTCTCTATCTGGATTTGGGTGCATAGCCATCTGTTTTTTCTCCTAAAATGAGTGAAAACAGAACTTTTTACGGGGTTGCTATCCCGTCAAACACAAAAAAAGACGCTAAAAAGCGTCTTTGAGTGCTATTTTTTACCTTCCCTGCCCACGATAACGCTTTTTGCGTCCATTACGTGCGGATGCAGCAAGGTTTGTATTTTTACTGCGACCTTGACGAGTGCATTTAGGTTTGCCAGGAACATAACTTGACTTGTTAAAACTTGGTGATTTTGCCATTTGTTACCTCAATAACTTCAATAGTATACAATATTTTTACCCGCTTGTCAAGACATCTCCAGATGAACTTGAAATTGTGCCAGCATCTGCAGAATCTCCATATCTTGCAATGGGTCTGCCGTTGACAAGAACTCTTCCATAACCTGCATTGACCTGCGCTGAGTGTGAAATGCACGGTGGTATTGGAACAGAATTCGTAATTGTGTGGGGTGCTAACGCAGCACCTGCATAAGCTGCCCCTCTTCCGTTGATACGAACGTTGGGAGACCCCTGCTGTATCGTTGTCGTGGTATCACAACCATGCCCAGTTATTACATTATCGCCTTGTCTTGCAATTCCTGGCATTACTTCAACTGTTGTTCTACAATATTTAGACGATCAAACAAAGAATCCAAAGCTTCGTTAAGCTTTACATACTCCGAGTTTGGTGGTCTGTATAGTATAACGAAGGGATGTGGAATTTGTGCTAGGCGATTTTCAACGCTTTTTAGTCTTTTTTCCAGATTTTTTAGTGTTTCCTCCAAATCCTTCACCTGATGGTTGGTGTTGGAGTTCAGCAAGTTGCTTAAGCTCGTCTTCCAAACTTGATTCGTCATTCATCGTTTCTCCAAATGTTGCAGTATCGGAGTAAATCAATTCTCCAGTTTTGTCAAATGTAGAAATCTCTAACGTATCATCAGCATCATACAATCCATTATACCATTTTTCTGCTAAACCAAGCATATGATCTGCCAGTTTATCATAATCGTTGAATGATACGTCTTCAACAACTTTACCTTCTTTATCTACAATCTTGTATTGTATCGTTTTGTCTTCAATCATTTTCTTCGCTTTCGTCAAAAAATTCGTCTACTTTCTCTAAAAGTACTGAACCATCTTTATTAATTTTCCATTCCACTACATCACCTTCTTCCCAACCAACCAAATCAGTCAGTTCATCAGGTAATGTCATGTAATATTCATCAAAATCTTCGTTATATTCTACGGTTGTTTCGTAAATGTGTGGGGTCATAATGTTTATACAACTTCATTATATATCAACTTATGTACAAAATATGTTCTGCTCTCATACGAGAAGCACAATATTCTAATGCATCATAAAAAACAACAAAATGGAATCTCAATGTTCGTTGAGATCCCCTGTTGCCACATATTGTAATGCTGTAGTTATTATGATCTACAAGTATATGGGTTACTTGTTCCATCAACAATCGGAAGATTCTACATCAAACACCAGCAGAAGATTAATACGCTTTTGACGGCACTTGTTGGGTTGTGTGTTGATCACAGTCGGAGGGACTACCACAGGCGCTCCTGACGAGCCTTGAAAGAAACTGGGGGGTTGATACTGCACTTGAGCAGGAGGGGCATACTGAGCAACCTGCGAACCTTCCTGAGCTTTGATCCATGCTTCAACTTCTTTCATTTTGGCATTAATGCCTGGTCCTGAAGTAATATGAATTCTTGTACCATTTTTCAGAAAATATGTCGCACCCATTGGTTTATCTGACCATTCGGTAGAAATTGCTTGTGAATGAGCGGCAGTTGCAAAGGCACTCAAAGGAAATGAGAGGGTTGCCAACGCCATTCCGAGAACACTGAGAGTTTTCATGATGTTGTCTTTTGAGATATCTCAATCTTAGCAGTCCCTCTACGCTTTGTCAAGCTTTCTAGAAGCATTTTTCCGAGTTCTTTGAGTACTATGAAGATATACGAAAACTCTTCTCTTTTGGTCGTCCGAGTACTTAGAGGTTTTTGAGTCATTTTGATTTGGGAAAAATTTTTTTTATGAACGTGTAATCTATCGAGCGTTTTCAAAGTTTTGTAGGTTAATAGTATCTATGACTTTTCGCTCGGCCGCGCCGCTATAACGATAACGTTATACCGTTACTGTCCGACTGCCCCCTGAGGCGGGGGCATGGTAGGATGGCAGGTCAGGCGCTGGCGAGCGAGCGGCGGAATTGCTTCTCAATGTTCGCCAGTGCTCGGTGGTCGCTGAGGGTGCTGCCCGTCGTGACGACTGCCCCGCTCGGGTGCTGCCATACACGGTGGCGCTTGTGCCGAACCTCGACAAATCCAAACTTCGCAGCGATGGGGGCGATGGTGTCGCGTCGTGCCATGGGTCAGTCCTCGTGGGTGAAGGCGGGCAGGGCGTCGATCGCTTCATCATGCCAGACCTCAGCGAACTGCCCCGCGATGGCGTAGGCGCTGATGCCCAGTTGTGGTTGCAGGCGTGACCCCATGGGGGAGTCGTCGTTGCCACGCCCTGTCCATACGATGCGACGGGTGGCGAGGTCGGTTGACTGAGAGAGGATCATAGGTCGGTGTCGTGTGATCTGAAAGTATCCTACAGGCGGCAGGCGCTCACCAGCGCCCCTCAGTGTCACTTGCCCAACCGTCACGCATGGCACGGCGGCGGTCGATCTCATCGGCGTCGAAGCGATCATCGAAGTCGAAACGGTCGAAGTCGAAGATCTCGCCAGGGGCGTCTTGGATCTCAGAGAAGCAGGTGTCGAAGTCAGTCATGGGTCGTTTCGTTTGATGAGTCAATTCTACAGGGTCGGGCGCTCAGCGGCACTCGGTTTGGGACACTTCGCACATCGTCACAGCGAGGCGGTCGGCGTGTGCCTTGGTGATCTGCAGACCAGCGGACAGGGCGTTGCCGCCAACCCAGAGGGTGATGCCGAGCATGGTCAGGGGGAGGATGAGGCGGGTCATGGGTCGTTTCGTTTCGATGCTGTTAGTCTACAGGGTCAGGCGGCGACCAGCGGACCTTGGTGGACAGTCTGATGATTGACCTCAACCACATCGAACTCGTTCTCAAGGGTGGCAGCATAGGCGGCGGCGTCTGCCTCATTCACGAACAGGCAGCAAACATCCACTCCCTGCTCGTAGAGGTCGTGGGCGGTGACAACGTAGACTTTCATCGGTTGGGTTCGTTTGGTATGGGATAATTCTACAGGGTCACGGTCTGGTGGTTCTGCAGGAGTGTGCGGTTCACCCACTGTCCCATGCTGCCGTTGCGATCGATCATCAGGCGCAGCATGTCACGGCGGCGGCAGTGGTGACCCGACACGCTGCCCGAGTGCCACTGCACAATGGCGGCACGGGTGAGAGGCGACAGGATGACACGCTGGCAGGCAGTGCTAGGACGCTGCACATTGATGAACACGGGCAGGTGGTTCAGAGCGAAGTCGATCATGGTTCGTTTGGTTGACTCTGTTAGTATAGGGGCAGGCGATGCAGGAAAGGGGGCAGCGTGTGCCACCCCCTCGACTGTCCTAGTAGTCGCTGAAGATGGCGACCTGAGCGTATTTCACTTCACAAGCGGTGAAATCGTAGCGAAGTGCAGTATCCCACGTTGCCTGCCAATCGATAACCAGAGCGGTGGGAACTTCGTAGAGTTCAGAGTAGAACTCCTCAGCGAAGTCTGCCTCGCTTTGATACCAACCACGGAAGCGAGAATCGCAATCTTCGAT
>Ga0222714_10003639_pt1 | contig 15527 bp, 13 predicted proteins | sample C33_3DmetaG_FD_165048 | JGI IMG/M metagenome (GOLD analysis project Ga0222714, IMG submission 165048) | Estuarine water microbial communities from San Francisco Bay, California, United States - C33_3D | ecosystem: Environmental > Aquatic > Marine > Unclassified | place: USA: California...
AAGAAAAATGGTGGCTAGGGAGAGACTCGAACTCTCGACCCCGGGGTTATGAATCCCGTGCTCTAACCAGCTGAGCTACCTAGCCACGCGGTGGGAAGGCACCCTCGGGGAGCGCGGATTCTCCGGTCCGGCCGCCCCCCTGTCAAGGAAAGACGGCCGGCCGGGTGATTCAGACGTTGAACCTGAAATGCATCACGTCGCCCTCGGCGACCACGTATTCCTTGCCCTCCAGACGCAGCTTGCCGGCCTCCTTGGCGCCGGCTTCGCCCTTGCAGGCGACGTAATCATCGTAGGCGACGGTCTCGGCACGGATGAAGCCGCGCTCAAAATCGGTGTGGATGGCGCCGGCCGCCTGGGGCGCCGTGGCCCCGCTGCGAATGGTCCAGGCCCGCACCTCTTTTTCACCGGCCGTGAAGAAGGTGCGCAGACCCAGCAGCCGATAGGCGGCACGGATCACCCGGTTGAGGCCGGGCTCGTCGAGGCCGAGGTCCGCAAGGAACGCGGCGCGATCGCCCTCTTCGAGCTGGGCAATCTCCGCCTCGATGGCTGCGCACACCGGCACCACCTCGGCGCGCTCGCTCGCGGCCAGCGTCCGCACTGCATCGAGGTGGGGATTGCCGGTGAAGCCGTCCTCGCGGACGTTGGCCACGTACATGACCGGCTTGGCCGTCAGCAGCGGCAGCTCGCGTAGTTTCTGCCGCTCGAATTCATCCAGCTCCAGCGCCCGGATCGGCTTGCCCAGGTCGAGGTGGGCACGCAGGCGCTGCAGGGAGTCGCGCCAGCGCAGGGCGTCCTTGTCGTTGGTCTTTGCCGCACGCTCCGCGCGCGCCAGCGCCTTGTCGACGGAATCGAGGTCGGCGAGCGCCAGTTCGGTGTTGATGGTCTCGATATCGGAGACCGGATCGACCCGGCCAGAGACGTGAACCACGTCCTCATCCTCGAAGCAGCGCACCACATGCGCAATCGCATCGGTCTCGCGAATGTTGGCCAGGAACTGGTTGCCGAGGCCCTCGCCCTTGGAGGCGCCGGCCACGAGACCCGCGATGTCGACGAACTCCACGGTGGTGGGCAGGATCTTCTGCGGCTTGACGATGGCCGCCAGCGCATCGAGCCTCGGGTCTGGCACCGGCACCACGCCGACGTTTGGGTCGATGGTGCAGAACGGGTAGTTCTCGGCCGCGATCTGGGCGCGGGTGAGTGCGTTGAACAGGGTGGACTTGCCGACGTTCGGCAGGCCCACGATTCCGCAGCGGATCGGCATGGCAGGAGCTCCTCAGCCCTCGCCCGCCGCTGCCGGCTGGGTATGAAGGCGGTTCATGACCTTGTCTGCGCCCTCGGTGAGCAGGCGCGGAAATTCATTGGCAGCCCGAGCGACGGAATCGAGAATGGCCTCGTGTTCCTCGCGGGGCGCACGCCGCAGCACGTAGTCGACCACCTCGTCGCGGTGACCCGGGTGACCGATGCCAAGCCGGAGCCGCCAGAAGTCGGCGCCGAGATGGGTGATCAGGTCACGGAGGCCATTGTGGCCGCCAGCGCCGCCGGCAAGCTTAAGGCGGACCCCACCGACCGGCAGGTCCAGTTCGTCGTGCGCCACCAGCACCTCGCCGACCCCCACCTTCAGGTAGTCGCAGAAGCCGCGCACCGGCCCGCCGCTGCGGTTCATGAAGGCCATCGGCTTGATCAGCCAGACCTCGTGTCCGGCGACGGCAATGCGGGCGGTCTCCGCATTCAGCCGACGTTCTACCTTCCACTGGCCGCCATGACGCACGGCCAGTTCATCCACCAGCCAGAAGCCGGCGTTGTGGCGGGTCTGGGCGTACTCCGCTCCAGGGTTGCCGAGACCGACGACGAGGCGAAGGGTAAGACCGGGCATGGGCTGGACAGCCTGCAGCACGGGAGAGCACCCTGCGGGCCAGCCACACTCGGCCGGCCCGCAGGGCGATTCCCGTTACTTCTTGGCCGGGGCAGCCTTGGCCGGAGCCGCAGCCGGAGCCGCCGCAGCAGCGGCGGGCGCGGCCGCAGTCGCCGCCGCAGCAGGCGCCGCTTCCTCGGCTGCCCGCGGGGCGTGAATGGAGACCACGCCAGCGTCGTTGCCGTGGAGCAGATCGGTGATCTGGACTCCCTCGGGCAGCTTCAGCTCCGAGAGGTGGACGATCTGGCCGATCTGCAATTCCTGAAGGTCGACCTCGATGTACTCCGGGAGGTCCTTCGGCAGGCAGGAGACCTCGACGTCGCTGCGCAGGTGGGAGACCACGCCGCTCTGCGTCTTGACGCCAATCGAGGTGGCCTCGTTGACGAAATGCAGCGGAATCCGCATGCGGATCGGCTCGTTGTCCAGCACCCGCTGGAAGTCGATGTGCACCACCTGGTTCTTGTACGGATGGCGCTGCAGGTCCTTCAGCACCGCCGGCTGCTTCTGGCCACCGACATCGAGGCTCAGGATGGTGGTGTAGAAGCGCTCGTTGTCGAGCATCAGCATCAGCCTGGTGTGATCAAGGGACAGCGAGCGCGCCTCCTGGTGACCACCGTAAAGGATCGCCGGGACCCTGCCGGAACGACGCAGGCGGCGGCTCGCACCCTTGCCCTGGTCGTTTCGGGACTCGGCGACGAGTTCGAAAGACGTCTTCATGTTTACACTCCTAGTTAAAAAGGCGTCCGCCCCGCGACCAGGGTACGTACGCCAGCCCAAGGCGACCGGAACCCTCCGGCCGCCAAATCCAATCAGTCCACGTACAGCGAGCTGACCGATTCCTCGTCGCGGATGCGACGCATGGTCTCGGCCAGCAGCCCGGCCACCGACAGCACCCTGATGCGGTCACACTTGCGTGCGTCGCCGCGCAGGGGGATGGTGTCGGTCACCACCAGTTCGTCGAGGGCAGAGTCGCTGATCCGCTCGATCGCCGGACCGGACAGCACCGCATGGGTGATGTAGGCCAGCACGCGCTCCGCACCCCGATCCTTCAGCGCCTTCGCCGCCAGGCACAAGGTGCCGGCGGTATCCACCAGGTCGTCGACCAGCACGCAGGCGCGGCCCTCGACGTCGCCGATGATGTTCATCACCTCGGCGACATTCGCCCGCGGCCGGCGCTTGTCGATGATCGCCAGGTCGGCGTCGTCGAGGCGCCGCGCCAAGGCCCGCGCCCGCACCACGCCGCCCACGTCCGGCGACACCACCACCATCTTCTTGCCCCGCTGCTTCCAGGCATCGCCCAGCAGCACCGGTGAGGCATACACGTTGTCCACGGGGATATCGAAAAACCCCTGGATCTGGTCGGCGTGCAGGTCGACCGTCAGCACCCGATCCACCCCCGACCCCTTGATCATGTTGGCCACCAGCTTGGCGGTGATCGGCACCCGGGTGGCGCGCGGGCGCCGATCCTGCCGGGCGTACCCGAAGTACGGTATCACCGCGGTGATCCGCCCCGCCGAGGCCCGCCGGCAGGCATCCGCCATGACCAGCAGTTCCATCAGGTGGTCGTTGGCCGGCGGCGAGGTCGGCTGGACGATGAACACGTCGCGCCCGCGCACGTTCTCGATCAACTCCACCTGCGTCTCGCCGTCGCTGAAGCGGCCGACCACGGCCCGCCCCAGCGGCTGCATCAGGTGCCGGGCGATGTCCTGCGCCAGGGCAGGGTTCGCGTTACCCGAGAACACCGCCATCGTGGTGTGGTCCACCGCACCCTCCTCGTCGTCTGGCTCACCAACTGGCTGGGGTGGAAGGATTCGAACCTTCGCATGGCGGGATCAAAACCCGCTGCCTTACCACTTGGCTACACCCCAAGAATTCCATCCGCCAAAGCGCGCTCGCGCAGCGGCGACTCGTTCAGACCGCGAACCGCGAAGCCCCGCCAGCCTTCCGGCAGGCCGGCCACGGCCGCTTGTGCCTCCCGCTGCCCCGCGAGGGCCGCGAACACGCAGGACCCGGTGCCACTCATGCGCGCCTGCCCATGCCGACCCAGCCACAGGAACGCCGCGGAGACCTCCGGGTAGCGGGCGACCACCACCGGTTCGCAGTCGTTGCGGGCGCCCTGCTCCAGTAAACCGCGAATTGTGATCCGGGGGGAATTTCGTGTCAATTCAGGGGCCTGAAATACTTCGGCGGTCGGCACCGCCACCCCTGGCCAGATCACCGCGTACCAGGCCTCCGGCAACTGCACCGGCTGCAGCGCCTCGCCCACCCCCTCCCCCCAGGCCGTGTGGCCGCGCACGAACAGCGGCACGTCCGCCCCCAGTTCGAGCCCAAGCCCCGCCAGTACATCCTCGCCGAGCCCCAGGCCCCACAGCCGGTCAAGGGCCACCAGCACCGTGGCGGCATCGGAACTGCCCCCGCCCAGTCCACCCCCGGCCGGGATGGTCTTGCGCAGGCGGATGTCGACGCCCAAACGACAGCCGGCCCGATCGGCGAGCAGGCGGGCTGCCCGGACCACGAGATCCTCCTCCGGCGGCAACCATTCGGGGCCCTCGATCCGGCGGATCACCCCGTCCCGGCGTGGCTCGAATTCCAGCCAGTCCAGCAGGTCGATCAAGCGGAAGCAGGTCTGCAGCAGGTGATAGCCATCGCTGCGCCGCCCGACAACGTGCAGGAACAGGTTCAGCTTGGCTGGCGCAGGCCAGGCCGTGGCACTCACGGGCCGGGCTCCCAACGGCTCACCACCAGCCTGAGCTCTCCGCCGGGTCCCGCCAATTTCAGGCGCATCGGCAGCGATTCACCGGCCCAGGGCTCGAAGCGCTCGGCCGTCACCCCCCAGCCGGCCTGCCTGAAGGCGACCCCAGCCGGGAAATCGTCAGCGACGGATTCCAGCCCCGGGGCCGGGCGGCCCATCAGCCACCAGCGCAGGTGCTCCAGGGGCACCGGGCCGCCCACGCTCTGCTCCAACCACTGGCGCGCAGCCTCGCCCTCGAGCCGCCCACCGCGGGCATCCTCGAGCGCCAGCCCCTGCCGATCAAGGGTGGCCCGAACGCCGCCGGTGCCGAACGGTCCGGACAGCTCGAGCACGCTGGACTCGCCGGTCTGCCGCCAGCGAAACGCCGCGGTGGCGGCCTCTCCGCCGTAACGAATGGCAAGACGGCCATTGAGGCCCCAGGAACCGACGTCAAACACGCCCGGAGCCGGCGTGGGCAGGCTGGCACAGGCAGAGAGCACCCCGCAGGCCAGCATGACGGCCAGCTGCTGACGCACGACCGTCAGCGCTCCAGCCGGTCCCGGGTCTTCATCAGGGCTTGGTGGCCGGGCGACTGGGCCAGTGCTTCATCCCACAGCGTGCGGGCCTCTCCGCGCCGAGCGGTGGCCCAGTACAGCTCGCCAAGATGGGCGGCCACTTCAGGATCGCGAGACCGCTGCCAGGCGCGGGTCAGCCAACCCTCGGCTTCTGCCAGTTGGCCCAATCGGTAGAGCGACCAGCCCACGGAGTCCATGATGGCGTAGCTGTCGGGCTTGATCTCGATGGCGGCGGTGACCAGCCGGTACCCCTCCGTCAGTGAACGCTTGCGATCGACCAGCGTGTAGCCCAGTGAATTCAGGACAGTGGCATCCGCGGGCCGGCGCGTCAGCAGGTCGCGCATCAGCCCGATGGCTGCATCCACCTCGCCGAGCTGCTCGCGCAGGAAGGCCTCGGCCAGCTGCAGGTCGTCATCGTCGGGAAACAGTTGCCGCAGGCGCTGCACCAGGGCCACCGCTCCTTGGCCGTCCCCGGCTTCGGCCAGCTGGCCGGCACGGCCCAGCACCAGGTCGCGGGTCAGCCCGGGGTCCGCATGCAGCACGTCCGCCAGTTGCAGATCCGCGCGCTCCTTCAGCCCGGCTTCGGCCATCAGCTCGGCCGCCCGCAGTTGGGACGATAGGGCCCGCGGCCCCGTTTGCACGCCCTCGAGCAGGCGGATCGCGGTCATGGCCTCGCCCTGCTCGGCGGCGATGAGGCCCAGGTAGGCACGGGCCGACAGGTTGCCTCGGGAGACCTTGGCCAGCTCCCCGAAGTAGCGGGTGGCCGCCTCGAAGTCACGCGCCTGGAAGGCGAGGATGCCGAGTCCCTCCAGCGCCGCCTGCGCAGTGGCGTGCTGCAGGCGCAGGTCTTCGAAGGCCAGCTGCGCCTCAGGGCGCCGGCCGGCCTCCACCAGCATCCAGGCACGATTGAGCTGAGCCAGGCGGTCGTCGCCGGAGTCGAGCCGGTCGGAGAGTTCAAGGGCTTCCTCGACCTGCCCAGCGGTCATCAGCGCCCTGACCTCGGCGAGCTGCGCCAAACGCCAGTCCGGACGGAGCGCCAGCGCCTGCCGCACCGCGCCGAGCGCCCGCTCACCGTGCTCCGCCCGCTGCCACAGGACGCTCCGCGCCAGCCAGGCCTCCGGCAGCTCGAGGTCTGCCCCCGCGAGGGCATCCATCACGCGCGCGGCACCCGAATCGTTGCGCTCCTCGAGCAGGATGGATTGCAAGGACTCATAACCAGCGGCGCGACTGTCGAAGCTGGAATCGAGTACTGCGCTGAAGACGGCTGCCGCCTCGCCATCGCGATGGGTACGCAACAGGGTCAGGGCCAGGAACCGGCGCGCCTCTTCCCGTTCGGGTTCCAGCTGCAGCCAGCGCCGGGCCGCCGCCTCGGCAGCGCGGTGATGCCCACCCGCAAACGCATAACGGGTGGCCTGCTCGGCATCCGCAGGCTCGCCCGAGCCCTGCGCCGCGCAGGCCCAGCCGCGGGCTGCCACCGCCCAGTCGCCGCGCGCTTCGGCCAGCGCGGCTCGGCCTGCCTCGTCGGCCGGCTGCCCGCATCCCACCAGCAGGTCGGCGCAGGCGAGGCCCGGCGTCGCCAGGATCAGCAGCAGCGAGGTCGCGAGACAACGGGGAGCGTGCATAGTCACACTATATCGCAGGCCGGGCGACTGGCCGCTTGCGCTTGTGCAGGCCCCGGGCATCCCGGACAATCTGCCGGGGTCTGAACACAATGCCATGTCCATCGTCGTCCTCGGATTGAATCACCGCACCGCACCCGTGGAGGTGCGCGAGCGGGTGGTGTTCGACGCGCCCGGCCTGCCGGCCGCGCTGCACAACCTGTGTGCCCTGCCCGGCATGCAGGAAGGCCTGATCGTCTCCACCTGCAACCGCACTGAGGTCTGGGGCATCCTGGAAGGCGACACGCTACCCATGACCGATTGGCTGGGGGGCTATCACGGCCAGGCGCTCGACCTCTCCGGCTACGTCTACCATCACCTCGACGCCGAGGCCATCCGTCACCTGTTCCGGGTAGCCGCCGGACTGGACTCGCTGGTCCTGGGGGAACCACAGATCCTCGGCCAGTTGAAAGATGCCTATCGGGCAGCCCAGGAGGTGGGCACTGCGGGGCCCCTGCTCAACCGCCTGTTCCAGGCCGGTTTCGGCGTGGCCAAGCGGATTCGCACCGAGACCCGGATCGGGGCCAACGTGGTGTCGGTGGCCTCGGCCGGCGTACAGCTGGCGCGGCGCATCTTCGCCGGTTTCGAGGACCGGACCGCGCTGCTGGTGGGCGCGGGCGAAATGATAGAGCTGACCGCTCGCCACCTGCAGGGTGCCGGCCTGCGTCGGATGATCATCGCCAATCGCAGCGTGGAGCGAGCTGAGGGGCTGGCCCGCGAGTTCAAGGCCTCGGCGATCTCGCTCGATGCCCTCGACGTGCACCTGCCCGCCGCTGACATCGTGATCAGCTCGACCGCCAGCCCGACCCCGGTGGTGACCCTGGCCGCGGTGCGCGCGGCCCTGGCCGCCCGTCGCCGACGCCCCATGTTTATGCTCGACATCGCAGTGCCGCGGGACATCGAGCCGGCGGTCGCGAAACTCGAGGACGTGTACCTCTATACGGTGGACGACCTGCGGCAGGTGGTGGAGGACAACCTGCGCTCGCGTGAGTCCGAAGCGGCCGAGGCGACCCAACTGATCGACAGCGAGGTCGAACGCTTCACGGGAGCGCTTCGCACCCTGGACGCCGCTCCGGTGATCCGCGACCTGCGCAGCCAGGCCGATGAGACCAAGGCCCAGACGCTGGAGCAGGCGAGGCGCATGCTGGCCGCCGGGAAGCAGGAGGAAGCACTGGAGTTCCTGGCCAACACGCTGACCAACCGGCTGCTGCATTCGCCCTCGCGCTCGCTGCGCCTCGCGGCCGAACGGGGCGATGCCGCCCTGGTCGAGGCGGCCCTGCGCATCTTTGAACTCGAATGAGGGACGCCATCAGGCAACGCCTCGAACAGGCCATCGACCGGGCGGACGAACTGTCCCGGCTGCTGGCCCAGCCCGAGGTCCTGGCGCGGACCGACCAGTTCCGCGAGCTCTCGGTTGAATACGCCCGTGTCGAGCCGCTGGCCAGCGCCTTTCGCGGGTGGTTGCAGCTGGAGCAGGAACTGCGCTCGGCGCGGGACATGGCCACCGACCCGGACCCGGAAGTGCGGGAAATGGCTGGCCAGGAAACCGTGGCACTGGAGGCCAGACTGGCTCGCGGCGAGGCCGACCTGCTGCTGGCGCTGGTGCCCGTGGACCCACTGGACGAGGCCAACGTGTTCCTGGAAATCCGTGCCGCGGCAGGCGGCGACGAGGCGGCCATTTTCGCCGGCGACCTGTTCCGCATGTACTCCCGCTACGCCGAGTCCCGGGGCTGGCAGGTGGAGGTGCTCTCGGAAAACCGTGGTGAGCACGGCGGGTATCGCGAGATCATCAGCCGGGTGGCAGGCAAGGGCGTCTACGCGAGGCTCAAGTTCGAATCAGGCACCCACCGCGTGCAGCGCGTGCCGGCCACGGAAGCACAGGGCCGCATCCACACCTCGACCTGCACGGTAGCCATCCTGCCAGAAGCGGAGGAAGTGGCGGCCGTGGAGATCAACCCCGCCGACCTGCGCATCGACACCTACCGTTCCTCTGGTGCCGGTGGTCAGCACGTCAACAAGACCGACTCCGCCGTGCGCGTCACCCACCTGCCAACCGGCATTGTGGTGGAGTGTCAGGAAGAGCGCTCGCAGCACAAGAACCGCTCCCGCGCCATGGCCCTGCTGCGTGCACGGCTGCTGGGCGCGGAGCGGGAGCGTCAGCAGCAGCAAACGGCCGCCACCCGTCGCCTGCAGGTCGGCACCGGCGACCGCTCCGAACGCATCCGAACCTATAACTTTCCGCAGGGCCGGATCACCGATCATCGAATCGAGCTGACGCTCTACCGGGTGGAGGACGTGATCAACGGCAGCCTCGACCTGGTGGTCGACCCGCTGGCCAGTGAGTACCGCTCCGAACAGCTCGCCGAGATCGCCTGAACCGTGCCGCCGGACGCAGACGGCAAGGTGCAGGGATTACTGGCAGCCGCCGGCGCGGCGCTGCGCCCGGCCTCGGACAGCCCGGACCTCGATGCCGAGCTGCTGCTGGCTCAGGTGCTCGGGCGCACCCGTGCCTGGCTCAAGGCGCACGGCGAGCACGCAGTGAACGCGTCCGAGGCCTCGCGCTATGCCGGCCTGCTTTCTCGGCGCATGGCGGGCGAACCGGTGGCCTACCTGCTCGGGCACCGGGGCTTCCTGCACCTCGAACTAGAGGTCGGACCGGGCGTGCTGGTGCCGCGGCCGGAAACCGAGCTGCTGGTCGAGACGGCCCTTGAATTGGTGCGAGCCCGGCCGGCACCGCTGCTGCTGGACCTGGGCACCGGTAGCGGGGCAGTGGTTCTCGCCCTCGCCCAGGCCCGGCCGGATGCGCGGATCACCGGCGTGGAGGCCAGCGCCAGCGCGCTAAGCTACACGCGCAGGAACGCGGCACGCCTCGCCCTCGCGGACCTCGAGTTGCTGGAAGGCAGCTGGTACGAGCCGCTGCCCGGCCGCCGCTTTCATTGCATCGTCTCCAATCCACCCTACCTGGCAACTGATGATCCCCACCTGGCGAAGCTCGCCCACGAGCCGCGGACCGCGCTGGTAGCAGGCCCGCTCGGCACCGAAGCGCTGGCCGAGATCATCAGCCGCGCACCCGATCACCTGCTGCCAGGAGGCTGCTTGGCCGTGGAGCATGGTTACCGGCAGGGCGCTGAAGTGCGCCGGCTGATGCAAGAGTCTGGGCTCACGGCCATCCACACCCAACGCGACCTCGCCGGCCATGAACGGGTGACGCACGGGGAGTACACTAACGACCCCTCCAGTGCCCAGGAACCGTCATGATCAAGTTTGCAACCTCCCTCGGCGATTTCACCATCGAGCTCGACGCCGCCAAGGCGCCCGTCACCTGCGATAACTTTCTCGCCTATGTCGATGCCGGCCATTTCGATGGCACGGTCTTTCATCGCGTCATCCCCGGGTTCATGATCCAGGGCGGCGGCATGACCGAGGACATGGACCAGAAGCCCACCCGCAAGCCCATCGAGAATGAGGCCACCAACGGCCTCAAGAACCTGCGCGGAACACTCTCCATGGCCCGCACCAACGACATCAACAGCGCCACCTCGCAGTTCTTCGTCAACCTGGTGGACAACGCCTTTCTGGACCACCAGGGGCCGCGCAACTACGGCTATGCCGTGTTCGGCCGGGTGGTCGAGGGCATGGACGTCATCGACGCCATTGCGGCGGTCAAGACCGGCCGCCGACGCGGCCATGACGACGTACCGCTCGAGCCGGTCATCGTGCGCTCGGCCACGCGGGTCAGCGCCTGAGGCATCGCCGCCCTCCCCGTCGCCGGCCCGCCCGCGGACTCGCGCGGTGGGCCCGTCGGCGCCTGCAGCGGATGGGCTGGGTTGCGCGGATCGGATTCGGCGCGCTGCTGCTCGTCGCGGCCAGCGCATTGCCCGTGCTGCTGGCCCGCTGGATCCCGGTGCCGGTCACCAGCTTCATGGTTCGCGATCGGCTCGAGGCGTGGTCGAGCGACGAAGCGGGCTATCGCTTCCGTCATGACTGGGTAGCCTGGGAGTCGATCTCTCCGGAAGCTGCCCTTGCCGTGGTGGCCGCCGAGGACCAGAAATTCGCGGAGCACCACGGCTTCGACCTGGAATCCATCCGCCAGGCCATGAAGGCCGCCGAGGGCGGCACCCGGCTGCGGGGCGCCAGCACCATCACCCAGCAGCTCGCCAAGAACCTGTTCCTGTGGCCGGGACGCAGCTGGGTCCGCAAGGGCCTGGAGGCCTGGTACACCGTGCTGCTCGAGGCCCTCTGGAGCAAGCAGCGGATTCTTGAGGTCTACCTGAACAGCGTGGAATTCGGGCGCGGGGTCTGGGGCATCGAGGCAGCCAGTCAGCACTTCTTCGGCAAGCCCGCCACCCGGCTGACGCGACAGGAAGCGGCGCTCCTCGCTGCCGCGTTACCTAACCCGCTGAAGTTACGCGTCGACCGCCCGGGGCCCTGGTTGCGCCAGCGCCAGGCCTGGGTGGTCTCGCAGGTGGGCGCACTCGGCGGACGCGCCCACCTGCGGGTGATCGAAGAGGCAAGCTGATTCCGGGCGGTTTAGGCTGCCTCACCCGCAGGCTCATACCCCAGGCTTGGCGCCAGCCAGCGCTCAGCCTCGGCCAGGCTGACACCCTTCCGGGCCGCGTAGTCCCGGACCTGATCCAGACCCACTTGCCCCACCGCAAAATAACGGGCCTCTGGATGAGCAAAATACCAGCCACTCACCGAGGCCGTGGGGTACATGGCGAAGGACTCGGTCAGGCGGATCCCGGTGGACCTCTCGGCATCCAGCAGTTGCCACAGGGTGGCCTTCTCGGTGTGATCCGGACAGGCCGGGTAGCCGGGAGCCGGCCTGATGCCGCGATAGGCCTCGCGGATGAGGGACTCGTTGTCGAGCCGTTCGTCCGGCGCATAGCCCCACAGTTCTCGGCGCACCCGCTCGTGCAGTGCTTCGGCGGCGGCTTCGGCCAGCCGGTCTGCAAGCGCTTTCAGCAGGATAGCCGAATAGTCGTCGCCGGCCGCCTCGAAGCGCGCCACGTGCTCCTCGATGCCGATGCCCGCGGTGACGGCAAAGGCGCCCAGGTAATCCGCGGTGCCGCTGGCGCGGGGGGCCACGAAATCAGCGAGGCAGGACTGCGGCTGGCCGGGCGGCTTGGTCTTCTGCTGTCGCAGGTGGTGCAGCCTTGCGAGCACCTCCTCGCGGTCGGCTCCGGCGTAGAGTTCGATGTCGTCATCGACTGAGGCTGCGGGGAAGAAACCGACCACCGCCCGGGCCCGCAGCCAACGCTCCCGGACCACCTGCTCCAGCATGCGCTGGCCGTCCTCCCACAACTGGCGCGCGGCTGGACCCTTTACCGGATCCTCAAGCACGGCCGGGAAGGTGCCGGAAAACTCCCAGGCGTTGAAGAAAGGCATCCAGTCGATGTAGCGCACGAGATCGCGCAGCGGCAGATCCTCGAGTACGCGGGTCCCGAAGAAACGCGGCACCGGGGCACGATAGGCCTGCCAGTCCAGCGAGGCTGCGCGCGCGCGGGCCTCGGCGAGCGACAGCGCCGGGCCCTTGACCCGCTTGCCGGCGTGTTGCTCCCGACGCTTGCGGTGCTCCGCCTGCAACTTCTCCTCGTAGGCCGCACGACCGGCTGGCGAAGCCAGGGTCTGGCATACGCCCACGGATCGGGACGCGTCCTTCACGTAGACCACGGCATGGGCGTATTCCGGGGCGATCTTCACCGAGGTGTGGGCCGGCGAAGTGGTGGCGCCGCCGATCAGCAGCGGCACCTCAAAGCCCTGCCGCTGCATCTCGCGCGCCACGTGGACCATCTCGTCGAGCGACGGCGTGATGAGTCCGGACAAGCCGACCATGTCGGCGTTCTCGCGGCGGGCGGCTTCCAGGATCTTCTCGGCCGGCACCATCACTCCGAGGTCCACGACCTCGAAGTTGTTACACTGCAGGACCACACCCACGATGTTCTTGCCAATGTCGTGCACGTCGCCCTTGACGGTGGCCAGCACGATGCGGCCGTTGCTGCGCCGCACGGCGCCCTGCTCCTGCTCGATGTGCGGAACCAGGAAGGCCACCGCCTTTTTCATCACGCGGGCCGACTTCACCACCTGCGGCAGGAACATCTTGCCCGCCCCGAACAGGTCGCCGACCACGTTCATGCCGTCCATCAGGGGGCCCTCGATGACCTCGAGCGGCCGGGCGGCCGCGAGGCGCGCCTCTTCCACGTCCACCTCGACGAATTCGTCGAGGCCCTTGATGAGCGCGTGCTCCAGGCGCTTGGCCACCGGCAGGTCTCGCCAGGCAAGGTCCTCCACCGGCCGACGCCCGCCTTCGCCCTTGTAGCGACCGGCCGCCTCGATGAGCCTCTCAGTCGCATCGGGCCGCCGATTGAGGATGACGTCCTCTACCCTTTCGCGCAGGTCGGCATCGATGTTCTCGTAGATGGCCAGCTGCCCGGCATTGACGATGGCCATATCGAGGCCGGCCTGGATGGCGTGATAGAGGAAGACCGAGTGCATGGCCTCGCGCACCGGGTCGTTGCCACGGAAGGAGAAGGAAACGTTGGACAGGCCGCCACTGGTCAGCGCTCGGGGGCAGCGACGCTTGATCTCGCGCACGGCCTCGATGAAATCCACCGCATAGTTGTCGTGCTCCTCGATGCCGGTGGCCACCGCGAAGATATTGGGATCGAAGATGATGTCCTCGGCTGGAAACCCGGCCTCGGTGGTGAGCAGACGATAGGCCCGCTCGCAGATCTCCACCTTGCGCTGGATGGTGTCAGCCTGGCCGGCCTCGTCGAAGGCCATCACCACCACCGCCGCGCCATACCGTCGCACCTTGCGCGCCTGCTCGAGGAAAGGCCCCTCGCCTTCCTTCAGTGAGATCGAGTTGACCACCGGCTTGCCCTGTACGCACTTCAGGCCCGCCTCGATCACCGTCCACTTGGAGGAGTCGATCATGAAGGGTACGCGGGAAATATCCGGCTCAGCCGCAGCCAGGTTCAGGAAGCGGACCATGGCCGCCTCGGAATCCAGCATGCCCTCGTCCATATTGATGTCGATGATCTGGGCACCGCTGACCACCTGCTGGCGAGCGATGTCGAGCGCCGTGGCGTAGTCGCCCGCCTCGATCAACTTGCGGAAGCGGGCGGAACCGGTGACGTTGGTGCGCTCGCCCACGTTGACGAAGCGGATCTCCGGCCCGATGTTCAGCGGTTCAAGCCCGGACAACCGGCATCGCGAGGGCACGGCAGGCAGCTGACGGGGCGGCAGTTCCCTTACGGCACTGGCCATGGCCGCGATGTGCTCCGGCGTGGTGCCACAGCAGCCGCCCACCACGTTGACGAAACCGGCCTCGGCCCAGTCGCGAATGAAGCCGGCCGTATCCGCGGCTTCCTCGTCGTATTCGCCGAAGGCGTTGGGCAGGCCGGCATTGGGATAGGCGCAGACATGGGTATCGGCAAGCCTGGCCAGTTCCTGTACGTAGGGACGCAGCTGCCGACCGCCGAGCGCGCAGTTGAAGCCGATGGTGTCCGGCCGGGCATGCCGCACCGAGTTCCAGAAGGCCTCGGCGGTCTGCCCTGAGAGCGTGCGGCCGGAGGCGTCGGTGATGGTGCCGGAGACCATCAGCGGCAAGTCGAGGCCGAGTTCGTCCAGCACCTCGCGAACCGCATACAGCGCAGCCTTGGCATTCAGGGTATCGAAGACGGTCTCGACCAGGAGCAGGTCCACCCCGCCGGCAATCAGGGCGCGGGTTGCCTCGGCATAGGTGGCTCGCAGCCGATCGAAGTCGATGTTGCGATGGCCGGGATCGTTGACATCCGGCGACAGCGAGGCGGTGCGGTTGGTCGGCCCCAGCGCACCCGCCACGAAGCAGGGTTTGCCATGGGCGGCCTCGAACTCATCGGCCACCTGCCGGGCCAGCACTGCAGCCGACTGGTTCAACTCGGTGACCAGCGCCTCCAGCCCGTAGTCGGCCAGCGAGGGCTCGTTGGCGTTGAAGGTGTTGGTCTCGATGATGTCAGCGCCCGCTTCCAGGTACTGACGGTGGATGTCGGCGATCACCGCCGGGCGGGTCAGGGTGAGAAGGTCGTTGGCACCCTTGAGGTCGCGCGACCAGTCGGCAAAACGCTCACCGCGATAGTCTGCCTCCTGCAGCCGATGACGCTGGATCATGGTGCCCATTGCGCCGTCGAGCACCAGGATGCGCTCGCGGAGCGCCTGTCGGAAGGCCGCCGTCCGCTCCCGTGGGGCGCTCACGTCGGCGTGACCGTGGCAGCGGCGCGCCGACCCAGCGCATGGCAGATGGCGTAGGTCAACTCGGCGCGGTTGAGGGTGTAGAAGTGGAACTCGTTGACGCCCTCACGGCGCAACCTGGCCACCTGCTCGATGGCCACAGAGGCTGCAATCAGGCGCCGGGTCTCGGCGTCGTCGTCGAGGCCCTCGAAGCGCTCGCGCAGCCACTCGGGTACCGATGCACCGCACCGCGCAGCGAAGCGCGCCAGCTGCGGGAAGCGGGTAATCGGCAGGATGCCCGGCACGATCGGCAGGGTCACGCCGGCCGCCACGCAGGCGTCGCGGAACCGCAGGTAGGTCGAGGTCGAGAAAAAGAACTGGGTGATGGCCCGGGTTGCGCCGGCGTCCTGCTTGCGCTTGAGGACCTCGATGTCAAAGGC
>Ga0222714_10003640_pt1 | contig 15526 bp, 11 predicted proteins | sample C33_3DmetaG_FD_165048 | JGI IMG/M metagenome (GOLD analysis project Ga0222714, IMG submission 165048) | Estuarine water microbial communities from San Francisco Bay, California, United States - C33_3D | ecosystem: Environmental > Aquatic > Marine > Unclassified | place: USA: California...
CGGGTGACGCGTGAGGGGGCCCGCCTGACCATCAGAGTGCAGGCGACCGCGCTTGATCTGGACCCACTCGACGGGGCGCCCGCGGACTTTGTCGCCGGCCTCCGTACCGACGGCCCATCGGTAATCGTGGACCTGGGTTCGGCCGTCACCAATGTCCGCACCGAAGACAGCCGTGATCCCACGCGTGTATCGATCGATCTCCTCGGGGCCGCGGCCGCCCAGCCGACGACCCCGACACCGCCACCCGCCACGGCGTTCGACCGCACCCCGGGCATCAGAACCGTGGTCATCGACCCCGGCCACGGCGGCGAGGAGTCAGGTGCCCGCAGCGCTGCCGGACTGCTCGAGAAGGACCTGACACTTGCCGTGGCATCCCGTGTGAAGGCTCTGCTCGAAGCGCGCCTCGGCGTGCGCGTGGTGCTGACGCGTGATGGTGACACGGCGGTCCCCTCGGATCGGCGCGCGGCCCTCGCCAACAACAACAAGGCGGATATCTTCATCAGTCTGCACGCCAACGGCAGCCCCTCGGCCGCGTTGCGTGGAGCGCAGGTCCTGAGCCTCGACGTCTCGGACTACGCCACGCTCGACGCGGCGGTGCGACGTCCCGAAGCGCCGGCCCTCGCCGTGCCGATCGCCGGCGGCGGCACCCGCGTCATTGATGCCGTGCCCTGGACACTGGCACAGCTCCCGCTCGCGTCGGCCTCCTCCACCCTTGCCGCCGTTGTCGCCCGCCGCCTGTCAGAAGCGGGAGTGACGATGCAGACGCGGGCGGTGGATGTGGCGCCACTGCGCGTGCTGGTCGGCGCCGCCATGCCGGCCATCCTGATTGAACTTGGCGTCCTCACCAACCCGGAGGACGCGACAGCCCTTGCCGACCAGGCGCATCTCGAGCGGTTGGCGGATGCCATCGCCGGTGCGATAGCCGACGTCCGCCTCGGCGTTGGAGGACAGACGCGATGAGCACCATGTGGCGATGGCTCGTGGCCGGCATCGTGGCCGCGGCCCTTGGCGTGTGGCTGGTGACGCTCGTGTTGCCGGGGTGGCTCGCCGATCCCCAGCCGGCCGCAGGCACAGCCACGGCCGTCAGTGGTGACCCGACCCCACCAGAAGCGAGGCGCATTCGCGCGTCGTTGTTTTATCTGTCGGCTGGCGGCGATGCGCTGGTGGCCGTTGACAGCGATGTGGTCTACGCACCGTCACCAGCGGCCCAGGCGCGGCGTATCGTGGAAGCGCAGCTGGCGGCGGCCCCGCCGGGACAGATTTCGGCGATCCCTGCCGGCGCTGAAGTCCGGGCGTTGTTCCTGACCAGCCGTGGCGAGGCGTACGTGGACATCAGCCAGGCCCTGGCCACCAATCACCCCGGGGGTTCGACCCACGAAGCCCTGACCATTTACGCCATCGTCAATGCGCTCACGGTGAATCTGCCTGATGTCAGCGCCGTCCAGATCCTCATTGAAGGCCGCGAGGTGGACACACTGGCCGGGCACATCGACCTGCGCCATCCGCTCTCGCGGGGGCTCCGGTGGATTGCACAGTATGCTGATAGGCAATGACCCGTTTATTTGACCGCGCCGCGGATGCGCTGCGCCCGACGTCACTCACGCCCAACGTGCTGATTCACGCGGAAGGCTCGGTCATGATCGAAGCCGGCCTGACACGCGTCATGTGCACCGCGTCTGTCGAAGACCGTGTACCGCCGTTTCTGCGCGGCAGCGGCAAGGGCTGGGTCACGGCGGAGTACGGCATGTTGCCGCGCGCCACGTCCACGCGCATGCAACGCGAAGCCACCGCCGGCAAGGTGGGTGGACGCACGCAGGAAATTCAGCGATTGATCGGGCGGTCACTCCGATCGGTCACCGCGCTCAAGGAGCTGGGTGAACGGACGATCTGGATTGACTGCGATGTCATTCAGGCGGACGGTGGCACACGCACGGCGTCAATCACCGGCGCCTTTGTGGCGCTGGTGCTGGCGATGGATCGTCTGCGCCAGCAGGGCGCGCTCAAGAACATCCCTATTGTGGATTACGTCGCGGCGACCAGCGTGGGCATTGTGAAGAATACGCCGCTGCTCGACCTGGCCTACGAGGAGGACTCGGCGGCCGAAGTGGACATGAACGTGGTCAAGACCGGGTCCGGCATGTTCATCGAGGTGCAGGGCACCGCGGAAACCGCGCCGTTTGATCGCGCGTCGCTCGACACGCTGCTCGCGCTCGCCGACAAGGGCATCGCCGAACTCGTCGCGAAGCAGCGCGACATCGTGGGTGGGCTGCTGGGCAGGTGAGCCGTTGGGCGGATGAGCAACTGCCCACCCGCCCAACTACCCAGCTACTCAGCCGCTAGCGTCCGCCGCCCGCGCCGCCGCCCCGGCCGCCCGCGGCACCCGCCGCCGGCGTCGTCCGGGCACGCATCGCGCGCGGGTCAAGGATCGTCGCGACCTCGTCGATCACGTCGCGGAAGTGGCGCATCGTGGCTTCATCACGCGCACCGCCGGCGCGCAACGCGCCGTCCACCGCTTCACCAATCGCGCGCAATTCCCCCTTCAGCAACGACCGCACTTCGGCGCTGGGCGCCGTCGGACCGTTGAGACGGTTATCCATGATGGCGAGGTACGACCGCTGCAGGTTGCGGCGGAAGATGTCGATGTTGCCGCCCTTCTGGATTTCCGCGAAGATGCCCGTCCGCAGTTCGGTCAGGAACTCCACGGGCGAGTAGGCCGCCGGGCCATCCAACGCCACTTGTTCCGTCATCCGATCGAGCTTGGCCGTCTGAATCAGGTTGTTGAGCACGGAGTTCTGTGCGTTGCGCACGCGGTCAATGATGCCGGCCGGTTCGATGCGCCGCAGAATATCCGGGCGCACCATCATCGAGGGCGTCTGGAACGCATTTGACACCAGGAAGCGCACGGCCTCCTGCTGCTTCGCGCGGGGCACGATCTCAAAGCGCACGCCGTTCTGGCCGATGTGCTTCTGCTGCGAGTTGAACCCGCCGACCACGCGCGTCACGTGATTCATCTCAGTCGTCCACTGGCCGACCATGCGGCCGTAGACTTCCTCGAGCTCCGTCCACGGGTCGCCGGGCCGCGTGCTGGTGGCGCCGAGCAACATCTCCGACACGCGCGAGAGATTTTTCATACCCAGTGTGGTCGCCATCACCGCATCAATGTCACCGACCGCTTCGGTCTGGTCACCGGGGTCGGAGCCGCCCTGGCCTTCGGTTGAGAACCGCAGGTACGGCTTGGCGTCCTGCTCCTTCGCCCACTGGTCCAGCGTCGGCTTTTCGTCGTCCGCCGACTTGGCGCCGGGAATCGGCTTGTAGCCCCACATCGTCGCCCACTTGTCGTACGGGCCGATTTTCGGAATGAGGTCGATCGAATCGATTTTGTCCTCGGGCTGCGCCACATAGTTAAAGCGCGAATAGTCCATCAGCGTCGGCGTGTGACCCATTTCCTTGACCCACTTCGGATCGCGGATCTGCTCGATGGTGTAGGCCGAACTCGCCTTCATGTTGTGCTGGAACCCGAGCGTGTGACCGACTTCGTGCGCGACGACGTAGCGCATGAGTTCACCCATGATGTCGTCGGGCAGCGGCAGTTTCTGCGCGCGCGGGTTGAGCGGACCGACCTGCACGAAGTACCAGTTCTTCGCGAGGTTCTGGACGTTGTGGTAATACTGGATGTCCGACTCGATGATCTCGCCTGAGCGCGGGTCGTGGATGTGCGGCCCCGAGGCGTTCTCGGTTTCGGAGGGCAGCCACCGGATCACCGAGTAGCGCGCGTCTTCAGGACTCCAGTCGGGATCGTTTTTCGGTGCTTCGGCCGCGATGATCGCGCGGCGGAATCCGGCCGCTTCGAACGCGACCTGCCAATCTTCAATGCCTTGTTTCACGTATGGCACCCACTTGGCGGGCGTTGCGGGGTCCACGTAGTACACGATGGGCTTCACCGGTTCGGAGATCGCCGCGTTGGGATCCTTCTTCTCAAGGCGCCACCGCGTGATGAAGCGCTTCTGCTCCGCCCGGTGTTCGTCGGTGCCGTAGTCCACGACGGCGCGCGTGAAGTAGCCCACGCGTTCGTCGAAGAGGCGCGGCATCATCGGTGTCTCCGGGAGTTTGACCATGCTGTAGTGCGTGAGCACGGTCGCGCTGTTGCCGCGCATGCCCGCAGCGCCCGCACGTCCACCCGCCGCCGCGGCCCCGGCATCGCCGCCGGTGAACGTCTGCAGCACTTCGACGTTGATGTTTTCGGGGAAGGACACGGCCTTCTCGAGGAACGTGCGGCTCGCGTCGAAGCCACGACCGCCGATCCGGCCACGCACGGAGAACTCCGGCACTTCGGTCGTGAACAGCTGCGTGACGTCAATCACGGGGTCCTGCTGCGCGTTGTACGCCGCGACGTTGAACGCGCGGATGATGGTCGGATTGTTCGCGTCCGCCACCGCCTGCGAGATGGGTGTGCTGGGGTCGGCGATGTTGCTGTAGTTGATGTCCAGCATCAGAACGCGGTCGCCTTTGGGCACCCACCGAATCACGCGGTTGCCGGCGGCCTGTCCGCCCCAGCCGGCGCCTGTAGTGGTCCGCTTGATCTGCGTGACCCACAGGAAGTCCTTGTCGAGCTGTGCCTTTGGAATTTCGAAGAACAGCCGATCACCGATGCGATGCACCTTGAAGATGCCGTCATCGGTCTTGGCCTCGGCCGTGATGACGCGGTCGTACGGCTGCGGCCGCGCGGCCGCAGCACCCTGCCCGCCACCTTGCCGGCCACCGGCCGCCGGTGGTTCCTGCGTCGGCGGCGGATCCTGAGCGACAACGCCGCGGGTGCTCGCAAGGGCGACCAATAGTGCCGCGCACGCGACCATAAGCCACGACGAAAAGAGACTGCGTTTCCTGACCATGAGACACTCCTCGCAAACGGGATCGATGGTGATTCCGGCGCGATTATACCTGTGACCGCCACGCCCCCCCTGCTCATCGCCACCACCAACGCGGGAAAAATCCGCGAAATCCGCCATCTGCTCGTGCACTGGCCAAGTCTCCGGACGCTGGCTGATCTCCCCCCCACACCTGAACCCGAAGAAACCGGTGCGACTTTTGCGGAGAATGCGGCGTTGAAGGCGCGGTACTACGCCGCATACTCCGGCCTGGTCACGGTCGCCGAAGACTCAGGTCTGGCGATTGACGTGCTTGGGGGTGCACCGGGGGTGCATTCAGCGCGATACCCAGGCGCGACGTACCCGGACAAGTTCAGGAATCTGTATGCCTCTCTGGCGCCGCATCCGAGGCCGTGGACGGCCCGGTATGTCTGTGCGATTGCGCTCGTCGTTCCGGCGTCCCGGGGTTCCGAGGTGCCGAGGTTCGAGTGTCAGGCCACTGTCGAGGGGGAGATCTGGCCGGAGCCCCGCGGGACACATGGGTTCGGCTACGACCCGATCTTCTATTACCCGGACTACGGGCGGACGTTTGGGGAAGTGGCAGATGCCGAGAAACTCGCGGTCGCCCACCGGGGCCGGGCCTTCCGCCTGCTGGACGAGTGGCTGACTACTCGTGCCGAATCGCTTCGTTGAAGACGAATCCCAGCAGGCCCCCGAGGACAAATCCCATCACCGGCAACTGGCCGGTTGCGATCAGGGCATGCACAAACGCTCCGAGCAGGCCTCCAATGAGAGTGGCCCCGGCCTGGCGCTTGAGTCGCTTGATCCAAATGGGGCGACACCGGTGTCCGTCAGAAAGTGGACCGAGGCAACGAGGACAGGTGGCCATTCAGGGTAGTGGGGGACGCGCGGCGGATTCTACCATGCAGCCTCTGGACCTCGACGTCCGGTTTTGGCACAATCTGTGCGGTTCCCACAATTCACCCCGGAGGTTCGGATCCAATGGCTGTCCCTGTTCCTGATCGTCGCCGCGTCGTACTTGCGGTGCTTGCTGTCGCGCTCGTTGCGCTCTTCGTCTCAGCTCCCGCCAGTACCGTGGCGCTCTCGGCACAAACCGGCAGCAGCAGCGACCCGCTGATTCAGGATCTGCAGTGGCGCAACGTCGGCAATGCCAACCTGGTTGGACGCATCTCCTCGGTCGACGCGCTTGAGCGTGACTGGGCGCACGTCGTGGTGGGCTCGGCATCGGGCGGCGTCTTCAAGTCGATCAATGGCGGTATCAGCTGGACGCCAATCTTCGATCAGTACGGCGCCGCGTCGATCGGTGACGTGAAGATCAACCAGGTCAACCCGGACATCATCTGGGTCGGCACCGGTGAAGAGTGCGGCCGCAACTCGGCGGCGTGGGGCGACGGCGTCTACAAGTCCACTGACGGCGGTACGACGTTCCAGAACGTCGGCCTGAAGGACACGTTCAATATCGGCAAGATCGCGCTCCACCCGAAGGACGTCAACACTGTCTACGTGGCGGCTATCGGCAATATCTATGGTCCCGTCGGCTCGCGCGGGTTGTTCAAGACCACGGACGGCGGCGCCACGTGGAACAAGTTGACCGAAGGGCTGCCGAACGATCCCCAGACAGGGGCGATCGACATGGTGATGGATCCGAGCAACCCCGACGTGTTGTATGTGTCGTTCTGGCAGCGGATCCGCTACCCGTGGCGCCTGAACTCCGGCGGCCCGAACAGCGGCATTTTCAAGAGCACCAACGGCGGACGGACCTGGCGCAAGCTCACCAACACTCTGCCGGCCGGTGACATGGGCAAGATCGGCCTCGCGATCGCGCGCTCGAACCCGAAGGTCGTGATGGCGCACATCGAGCACGGCTTCCAGCCGCCGGCGACGTTGCCGGCCCCCGGCCAGCCTGCGGCGGCCCAGGGCGGCGGACGCGGGGGTGGCGGCGGCACGCCGAACCCCGAATACACCGACATGACCAAACTCGGTGCGGGCATCTACCGCTCGGAAAACGGCGGCGACACGTGGACGTTCCTCGATCGCTACCTGACGCGCCCGTTCTACTACAACCACATTGGCATCAGCCCGCTCGATGACAAGTACGTGTTCAGTTACAACATCGCGTATCGGCGATCACGGGACGGCGGCAAAACGTTTGTCGGCGGCGGCGGCGGCAACGGCGGCCACTGCTGGCACGCCATGTGGCACGACCCGCACAACAAGAACCGCTACTACATCGGCAGTGACGGCGGCTTGAACCTCACGCACGACGATGGCGCAACGGATATCCGGTTTGAGAATCTGAACGTCACGCAGTACTACGCCATCTCGGCGGACATGCGCGAGCCGTACTACATCTGCGGTGGCCTGCAGGACGCCGGGAGCTCCTGCGGCCCGTCTGCCACACGCGCGCAGGGCATCTATCTGAGCGACTGGTTCAACATCTCCGGCGGCGACGGGTACCACACACAACAGGACCCGACCAATTACCGCAACATCTATTCGGAATCGCAACCGGATCGACAGGGCGGCAACATCGGCCGATCGGACGCCGAGACGCGGCAGCGCACAAACATTCGTCCCAGCAAGGCGAACATCACCAACTGGAACGAATACATCACGCCCGAGATGGAGAAGAAGGCCGAGGAGGCCAACTGGGGTGTGCAGCCGGCGCAGATGGGCCCCCTCCGCTACAACTGGTCCACGCCGTTCATCCTCTCGCCTCACAATCCCCGCGCGATCATGATCGGCTCAAACCACCTGATCATGTCGCTGGATGGCGGCCAGAGTTATCGGCTGATCAGCCCGGACCTCACGCAGAACGACCCGGAGCGCACCAGCCGGTTCTCGGGCGGCATGACGCCCGACGAAAATCCCGGCGGCGGCGCCGAATATCACGCGACGATCATCACGATCTCGGAGTCGCTGATCGAACCGGGCCAGATCTGGATTGGCACGGACGACGGGAACATCCAGGTGACGCGTGACTACGGCAAGACCTGGGCGAAAGTCGGGACGGCGGGCATGCCGGACAACCCGCGCCCGGACATCTGGGTCAGCCGGGTCGAGGCGTCAAAACACGTCAACGGCACGGCCTTTGCCACCGTCACGGCGCACCGGTTTGCCCACTACAAGCCCTACGTGTACAAGACCACCGACTTCGGCAAAACGTGGACGAACATCACGAACAACCTGCCGGACGGGCATCCGATGTACGTGGTGAAGCAGGACACGAAGAACCCGGACCTGCTCTTCGCGGGCTCCGAGTTTGCCGCGTTCTACTCAATCAACGGCGGCCAGTCGTGGCAGAAGCTGAACAACAACATGCCGACGGTGGCGGTGCACGACCTGCTGATCCATCCGCGTGACGGCGACCTGATCGCCGGCACCCATGGCCGCGGCCTCTGGGTCATGGACGACATCTCACCACTGCAACAGTTGACCGCCGAGGTACGCAGCGCGCCGGCGCACCTCTTCCAGCCCCGCGTCGCGACGCAGTGGCTGAACATCCAGCCGCAACACAACGGCGGCGAGATTTCGTTCATCGGTCAGAACCCGACGCGGAATGCGGTAATCAGTTACCACCTCGGCAGCCAGATTTCCGGCGACGTCAGACTCGAAGTGTCGGACATCACCGGACGGAACACCTGTTCGGCGTCGTTCCCAGCGCGCGCGGGTATCAACCGCGTTGAGTGGGCAATGCGCTGGAATGCTCCGGCCGGACCCGCTGCACCGCAGCCAGGCGGCGGGGGGCGTGGCGGTGGTGGCGCCGCGGGAGCCTGTCTCATCGCCAGCAACCAGGCCCCGGCGCCCGCGGGTCGTGGTGGCGGCGGTGGTGGACGAGGCGGCGGCGGTGGTGCCCAGCTCGAACCAGGCAATTACCGCGTCACGCTCACCGCGGGCGGGCAGACCTATGTGACGGGCATCACGGTCAGACCCGATCCCATGCTGGATGAAATGCGCTGATCAATGAGGCAATGGGGCAATGAGGCAGTGGGGCAATGGAATGGGGCAGATGGGGCAATGCAGCAATGCAATGCCACAATCCCTCAATGCAATTGAACCCATTGCCTCATTGAACTCATTGCCTCATTCCATTGCCCCATTGCCCCGTTGCCTCATTGCCTCATTCTTAATGGCGCAGTGATCACAACCGGGCGAGGCACCTGGGGTGCCTTCCCGCCAGTGTCCGACCGTGCGCCAGACCACCGTCGCGGCAGCGGCGAACGCCACGATCGTCACGACGATGTCCTGCCAGCTCCCGAACATCACGACACGCCGAATGCTCGGAGGCCCTGATAGGCCACCAGCGCGGTTACATACGCCAGCGTCGTCATATAGGCGAGCTGGATGCCCGCGTATCTGAGCCGGCCGGTTTCCTTGCGCGTCACCGCCAGCGTCGGCAGGCACTGCATCGCCAGGACAAAAAAGATCAACGCGCTCGCCGCCGTCGCCGGCGTAAAGACCAGCGACCCGTCGTCACGCGTCATCGTGCGGATGCGGTCCATCACGCCCTCATCGGGCTCAGCCTCTGCGCCGCCGCCCACCAACACCGACAGCGTGGACACAAACACCTCGCGCGCGAGGAAGCTGGTCAGCACGCCGACCGTCAGCTGCCAGTCGTAGCCCAGTGGCGCAAACACCGGCTGAATCGCACGCCCCAGCTGCCCGGCATAACTGCCTGCCTGTTCGGCTCTGGCGTGCAGCACATCCGCTTCGGCCTCAAGGCCCTGTGTGCGCAGCGAAACCACCTCCGCCGTGGGCGCCACCTTCGGATAGGCGCTGAGCCACCACATGACGATGCAGATGGCCACGATGACGGTGCCTGCCGTCTGAAGAAACGCCAGTCCCTGGTCGCGGGCGGTGAAAAACGCGTTTGGGAATGACGGACGCTTGAAGGTGGGCAGTTCAAGGACCATCGGTCGTGGGCGGCCCTTCAGTCCCGTGCGACTGAAGAGCCACGCGCTGAAAAACGCCGCCGCGGATCCCAGCAGATAACACCCCGCAAACGCGAGTCCCGCCAGCGCCGGGCGGCGGGAAAACAGCAGCGTCGTCAGCAGCACGTAGACCGGGAGCCGCGCCGAACAACTCATGAACGGCGCGATGAGAATCGTGGCGAGACGATCGCGGCGATCAGGAATGAGCCGCGTGCTCATGATGGCGGGCAGCGCGCAGGCGTGCGCGGTGAGCAGCGGCACAAACGCGTGGCCGGGCAGCCCGAAACGGCGGAAGATCCGGTCGTTCACGAACGCCGCGCGCGCAAGGTACCCCGTGTCTTCGAGCAGGCTGATCATGAAGAACAGCAGGCAGATCTGCGGGAGGAACACGACGGTGCCCGCGATGCCGCCAATCACGCCGTCGGTCAGCAAATCCCGGATGGGCCCGTCATCCATCAGGGCGCTGACTCCCGTACCCAGGGACGCGAAGGTGAGCTCGATGAGATCCATCGGGATCGTGGCGAGCGCAAACAGCGTCCAGAAGAGCGCGCCCATGACGCCGAGGAACACCAGCGTGCCGGTCACCGGATGGGTGAGGACCCGATCGATCCGTTCCGTCCGTGCGTCGAGGGCCGCCGCCGGTGCCCCGCCCGGATATGCATCGGCCAGCACCCCTTCCGCCCACGCCGTGAATGCCTCGATGGACGGCCCATCCCCGATGGAGGCCGGCCCGTCAGGTCCGGCAGGCAGATCCACGGGCCGCGCCTGTACGCCTGACGCCGGCAACGCCGCAACGGCCTCGCGCAACGCGTCGAGTCCGATCCCCTTCGAGGCGACCATGGGGATCACGGGCACACCGAGCCGCCGTGAAAGCGCAGCGACGTCAAGCCGCTGCCCCAGCCGCTCGGCCAGGTCCACCATGTTCAGGACGACGATAAGGGGCTCGTCGAACGTGAGCAACTCGCCGACGAGCACAAGGTTGCGGAACAGATTGGCGGCGTCAACGATGGCGATGACGGCTCCGGGACGCGGGACACCGTCGCCGCGTAGCACATCGCGCACCATCACGGACTCGGGAGTGTCTCCGTCGAGGGAGTACAGCCCCGGCAGGTCAATCACATCGATCGCGTGATCCCCGATCGACATGCGGCCCACGCGCATGGCGGTGGTGGTGCCGGGAAAGTTGGACGTCTTGGCGCGGGCGCCGCAGAGTTTGTTGAAGAGGGTGGTCTTGCCGGTGTTGGGATTCCCAATCAGCGCCACCGATGACGCGGGCATGTCAGACACCGGACGTCAGCGGCACCACCATGATGCGTCGCGCGACCTCATGAGAAATCCCGATACGTGTTGAGCGGACCTGCACGATGCAGGGCTCCCCCGTCTTGCAGAGCCGCAGCTGGCACTCGGTGGTGAGGCCGAGTGCGCGCAACTGGTGGCAGGCGTCCGGGTCCAGATCCGTCCCGTGGAATCGCGCCAGGGCGCCGACGGTCAACTGTTCAAGAGAAACAGGCAACGACACACACAGAATCCTATCACCGGAGATGAGACAGTTCTCATTTTTTATAGGACCTTTTTTGTCGGACTACCTCGGAACTTCGGGAACTTCGGGAACTTCGGGAACTTCGGTACTTCGAAACTTCGCCCCTCCGGTACTCCGGAACGTCGGCTCACCGAAGTCTTCGAATCGCCCCGGTGTCGACGTCCGCGATGTAGAGGTGGCGGCTTTGGATGGCGGCCTGGGCCTCGTCGGCGGCCTGTTCGGGCACATGCACAAAGAGCAGAGACCGCCCGTCAGGGGACCAGCGTGGGTCGATGGCGCTGCCGGCCGACATCCGAACGACCTGCCTCTGGCCGGAGCCATCAGTGTTCATCACGTAGACCGCGGTCGGCCCTCCGCGCCAGCTCATGAACGCCAGCCGGGTTCCGTCAGGCGACCAGGTCGGGTACATCCCGTTGTCCGGGGCCTTCGTCAAACCCTGAACCACGCGCGACGCCAGATCCAGCACATGCACGTCGTTCCATCGATGGAACGCGATGCGGGTGCCGTCCGGCGAAAACTGCGGAAACCAGTCGGTCTCCCCTTCGGTCAGTCTGGCGAGTTCAGCGCCATCCGCGCGCATCCAGTAGAGATTGAACTCCCTGCCGTCACGGTCGGACATGAATGCGATCCGTGCGCCATCGGGTGACCACGCGGGTCCGACGTCGCGGCGCGGATGATCGGTGAGGCGCCGGATGTTTGCCCCGTCGGCCTGCATCACATACACGTCGAAGTTCCCGTCCGCCGTGTGCGACTCAAACGCGATCTGCGTCCCGTCAGGCGACCACGCGGGGTACCCCTCGGCCTCCGGCGTGCTGGTCAACTGCCGCAGGCCTGTGCCGTCGGCATTCATGAGAAAGAGGTCGGCGGGTTGCCCGCCGACCTCCGAGTAAAACGCGATCTGCTTCCCATCCGGCGACCACGCGGGCGCGCCGTCACGCACCGGCGCCGGAGTCGCCGCGCAACCGGCCATCACGAGGATGGCCGCGAGGACTCCTGGACTCCTGGACCCCTGGACCCCTGGACTCATCGACGAATCGCAAGTTCCCGCTGGAGCTCGAGCATGTCGGTGTCGTTGGGTGCCCAGCCGAGCAGATGCCGCGAGAAGTAGTCGGCGCGAATCAGATTCACCCAGTCGCCCGCATCGGCGAACCCGTGGCGTTTGCCCGGAATGATGTGGAAGTCGAAACGCTTCCGCTCGCGAATGAGGGCATCAATCACACGCAGGGTGCCGGCAGGGTGGACATTGTTGTCCATGTCACCGTGCATCAGGAGCAACTTGCCCTTCAGGTTCTTCGCGATGTCCTGGTTCTTGTCCACGTCGTATTCAAACGTGATCTCGCCGTCGCGTTCGCGCTCCATCACGCCATCGTGTTTTTCACTCCACCAGCGGTTATAGACGCTGTTGTCGTGGTTGCCTGCGGTGGACACGGCCACCTTGAAGAAATCGGGATACACCAGCATCGCCGCCGTGGACATGAACCCGCCCCCCGAGTGGCCATAGATGCCCACCAGATTCGCATCGATCCACGGATACCGCTTCGCCAGCTGCTCCACGGCCGCCTTCTTGTCCGCCAGCCCGTAGTCGCGCAGGTTGCCGTAGCCGAAGTTGTGGTACCACTTCGACCGCTGCGGGTGTCCGCCGCGGTTGCCCACCTCGATCACGATGAACCCGAACTGCGCGAGCATCACGTTTGCGCCGCGCGGCGAGAACGTCTTCGTCACGCTCTCGGTCTGCGGACCCGGATACACAAACTCGATGATCGGATACCGCTTGTTCGGGTCGAAGTCGAACGGCTTGTACATCACCCCATACAAATCCGTGATGCCATCGTCGGCCTTGACCTTGAACGGCTCCGGATACTTGTATCCGGCTTCGAGCAGGCGCGAGACGTCCGTCGTCTCGAGCGTCATGATCTTGGCGCCCGACGCGTCATACAGCGTCGACTCCGGTGCGCTGTCCACCCGGGACGCGTTGTTCACGATCCACAGCGCCTTGTCGTCCATGCTCGCCGAGTGCGTCGCGTCGCCGGGGGTCAGCAGCGTGATGCCCCCCTTGTCGAGGTGTGTGCGATAAAGATGCTGATAGTACGGATCCTCGCCGGCCTCACGTCCCACCGCGTGGAAGTACAACCAGCGGTTCTTTTCGTCGACGGCGACGATGCCGGTGGTGACGAACTCGCCCTGCGTCAACTGCCGGATCTGTTTTCCTGCGGCATCAAACAGGTAGTAGTGCCCCCAGCCGTCCTTCTCAGACCAGTGGATCACTTCCTTGCCGCCGTTCACGAGGCGCAGCGGCTGCACCTCAATGTACGTGTTCGACCGTTCCTGCACGACGACACGCGGTTCCCCTGTGGAGCCATCAGCTTCCACGACGTCGATGCGCTTGAGGTCGCGCGACGTACGCGTGAAGAACAACTTGCCGGGGTCGGCACCCAACCACCGTGGTGCCGTGTCCTGCTTTTCGCGCTGCACGTTGGTCAGCGGCATGGTCAGGATGCTGATCTGCTGATCCTTGAATGCGTCAGAGGACAGCTTGGTCTGCTTGCGCGACGCGATCTCGAAGACATGCAGTTCGGCCTGAGGCTGATTGGGCTCACCTGGCATGCCGTATTTGTAGGTCTCCAGTCGCGGACGCGGATTGGCGAGGGAGTTGATGACCCACAAGTCGCCGACCTTGCGCTGGTCGGTGCGCTGGAGTGCGAACCGGAGGTTGTCCTGCGACCACTGGATGCCGACTGCCCTGCGGCGCGGACCGATCTTGTCATTGGCATGCTGCTGTGTGGCCGCCGCACCACCCGCCCGGCCCGTCTGCCCCTGCTGTCCACCGCCACCACCGTCGGTGTCGTCCTCATCCATGCCGCCCCCCTGCTGGGTCGGCGCATAGCCATAGTGCTCCTCGCCGTCCGTGGTCAGCTGCACTTCGACCACCGAGGGGTCGGTCGGTGTCTTCTGCGCAAGCGCGTAGTTCTTCGCATCCATCATGAAGAGGTTGTGCCCGCGCGCGAAGACGATGGTCTGCTTGTCGGGGGAGACCTGCGCCCAGTTCGGCGTCGCCGGTTCCGGCTCGTACTTGTCGTTGAGCACGACCGCGCCGGTGGCGAGCTCATATTCAAGCCACCAGGTCTTGGTCTGCTGCGCGCCACCGGCGCCACCAGCCCGGCCGGTCTGCCCCTGCCCGCCGCCACGGCCCCCGCCGCGGCCGCCCTGCGTCTGCTGCTCCTGCTGGCCGCCCTGCTGGGTCTGCGTCATGCCGGTGAGCTCCGCGCCGTTCATGCCGATGACGGTGGACTCGCGCGGCAACGCCACGCTGAATCGAATCTTGCGGTCGTCGTCGAAGAATCGAATCTGATTGATCGGCAGGTGCTGGGAGTCGTACGGCGTACGCAGGATCTGGGTCAGCTGCGCGGCCATCTTCGCGTTGTCCCAGAGCGGCGTCTTGCTCTTCCTGGCGGGGTCGACAATCCACCACATCCGGCCGGCGGGTGTCTCGTAGACGTACCAGAACCGATCGCTGAACTCGAGCCAGCGCGGCGTCACCGACGTGCTGAACACGTATTTGCCAACCTGCGCCGACGTCCATCGGAACGCCAAATCGTAGTTGGGCTTCGGCAACTCGCGACCGGCCGTGGCCGTGCTGAACGGGGTTGAAGGTGACGACGGCGTCTGCTGCTGCGCGATGGGTGCGGCGACGGCCGTCAGGACCAGAATCAGGACCACTCGAAACACGTACTTCATGAGAGACACTCCTTGGGCACCGACACTATAAGCTGTGATCGGGGAATCGGGAATCGGGAATCGGGAAGCGGGAAGCGTAAATCGTGCATCTGACACCGGTCATCGGAGTTGTCGTCATCTGGGTCGCTGTCTTCGGGCAGGTGGGGACGGCTCCGCCCGCGCAGGATCGGCCGGCGGCACCAGCGGCCATTGAGGAGGACCTGCGCGTCCGGTTCAAGGTCGTTGCCAGGGCCGACCAGACGGTGCTGGCGAGGGTGCGGGAGTATCTGGAACTGATTGTGATCAGGAATACGCAGGTGTCGAAGTTCGCACCGGGTCAGCGCCGCGGCACGGTGCCCGAACTGGAACTGGTGTTGTTGTTTGAGCCGTACCCCAAGCTGCCGTCCAATCGCCGCGACCTCGGCACAGTCAACCTGCGCCTCGATCCGACGGAG
>Ga0222714_10003642_pt1 | contig 15523 bp, 1 predicted proteins | sample C33_3DmetaG_FD_165048 | JGI IMG/M metagenome (GOLD analysis project Ga0222714, IMG submission 165048) | Estuarine water microbial communities from San Francisco Bay, California, United States - C33_3D | ecosystem: Environmental > Aquatic > Marine > Unclassified | place: USA: California...
TATTTCCAGAATACTTTTGGACTTCTGGTTGAGACACACCTTTAATAAATTGTTGACCCAAGTAGTATGTCCTACTATTTATTATGGTACTAATACCTGGATTGCTTGAACTTCCAAATGTAGTTTGAATTGCAAGAGTTGCACTTCCACCTAAAATATTGAAAGATCCTCCACTACCAATGTCAGAGGTAAATCTGTGCATGGTAAATCCATAAGTTGGTGAAGGATTTTGAGTTCCATTGGTATTGAAACCACAATGGAATCTATCCTGCCAATACTTTAGAACACCAGTGCTTTGGTCATATGAAATAACTCTACCAAAAGCAGTAGATCCAACACCAATTGTTTGTGTAATTTGGGTATCTGCATTAAAGACAACAGAACTATAACCAATTCCACTAAGTTTAAGAGCATAAACAGCACTTGCTTTGTCAAGTGTTAAAATGCTATCAGAATCATAACTTAATGGACTTTCTACAAGACCGACTCTTGCAATTTGGTTTCCTGTAATAAAATCTGGATTTTCTGCATCATTTTCAATTCTGGAATATAAAAGAACATTATATGCACCTAGTTCTTTATAAACATCAGCACCATGACCTCCTTGAGGTGGAATAATAACATTGAAAACTGCTGAAGTTGTTCCTGTCGGTACATTACCTCCAACAAGATCTAAAGTACCAAAAGTATATCCAGATCCACCATTAGAGACAGTTACACTTTCTACCTTTGAGTCATTATTAATAACAACTGTTGCTTCTGCACCAGAACCATCACCTCTAATTGGAACTCTTGTATAGGTTCTATTTGCAGTTCCTAGTCCAACACCTCTATTTGTAATCGTTACAATCTTTAGTTGTCCACTTGTTGTTGCATTATTTCTTACTGCTGCTTCTCTTGAACTAGTTTCCCAGTCAGGAGGAACCGGCATGTAATTTGTAGAATCAAACTTTACAATATCACTTGGACTGATTGTATAAAGATACTTCCAGATGTATCCATCACCACTTGTTCCTGCTTCTCTTGGTTCTAGGTCAGTAAAAGTTGGTTCATCAAGAGAAGGTCTTCCCGATGGATTTTCTGGTGAAGTTCCATTTTGAAGACAGATATAAACTCTATAATCGCTATTAAGTACGTAATAGTTCGCTGAATATAAATCTACTGCATTTGATGGTTGTGATGGATTAGTTGCACTTATATCATGACGATACATATCATAAGTAACACCAGAAGTCCAAGTAATTTTTCTAATAACTTGTCTTACATCAGTTTTTGATATCTTTTTCAGTGCAATCATTGTATCCCAATGATTATTTTCCTGATTGAAATTATCCACTGGTGAAGGTGGACTAGTGTTCCAATCAGTATTATAATCAGTGGGATTTGGTAACCCAACAAACGAATAGTAGGAGTTACTAGTAGAAGCAACTCCTGCTATAAAGTTTTTTGCATTTAATATACGAAGTTGATCAGTAATTATTGCAGCCATTTGACGGGAGTTTTTATTTATTTATTAGTTATGAAGTATAGTTCAAATACTTTAATGGAGATGTTCTATTCACGAAAGAAGAAGTTGTTATACCACCAATTCCTCTTAAGGTATAAGAATCAAAAGTTCCATTTTCCAATGGTTCAGAAACTACTACTTTGCCCCAACTATAATTTCCAATATAATTTGATGTAGTAAATCCGGAATAAATGGTGTCAAATATACTGGTTATACCACAATTAACATATACTCTTCTAGCGGTTGTTGTCCCAATACCTGTAATATTAACTTCAATGTTTGATGCAGAGGAAACTTGATAGACATTATCAATGTATTGAGTCCCTATACCAATTAAGTTACTTGAAGAATTAAAAGAATTGATAGAAGTTGAAGCATTTCCGACATTTGAGTTGTATATAATAAAGAAGTCGCCAGATGAAATTTGACTTACAGTAATTGCAGAACCAACTAGAGTTGCATCTCTTAAGAAAGAATCGGCAGGAATGTAAAGATCAAATATAGTTTCTGCTGATGTTGTACCAATACCAACAATTACACCAGAATCACCAGAGTATGAAGATGTATTTGCAGTTTCATTTAACAATGTTGGTGGTTCAATAAGAACTGCTGGTGGATTTGTAGTTGTATAACCAGTTCCGGGATCAGTAACAGTAATAGAATTAACAATACCAGATGATATTGTAGAAGTTGCAGAACCTCTTAAAGTTGAACCAAGTCCAACAGGACTTTGGATAGTAACTATTGGTGCTGATGAATAACCATACCCTCCATTGGTAATATCAATAGAACTAATAGTTCCTGCAGAAGATACTACTGCTGTTGCAGCAGATGCAACTAAGGAATTTTGAGATATAAATGTAACTTTATTTTGGAAACTTAGCAGAGGACTTTCATTCTGTGCATCAAAGAATGGTTTGATATTATCAACATAAATGGTTGTTGATCCTACTCCAACAGCACTAATTAAGTAAGAAGATGGATTGATGAGAGGTTCATACTGAATTCTATCCTTACCGACAATTCTTCCATTAATAATTTTATCAGAAGTTTGCTTACACCACTTAATGGGTCTTAACAGAGTGTCGTCAGTAGTAATTCCAGGACCAGAGTATGGATTTGTTTGAAGTGAATCAGTTGTGTTGATGCCAGTAACAACTCTTTCTTCTTGCTGAAGTCCAGGACCTTGACCAAATCCTGGTTCATAGTTCAGAGTTAATTCATCTCCAACTTTGATTGTTTCAAGAACATCTCTAAAAACAACATCAATATCACCACTACCCTTGTAGAATAGAACCTTAACCATATCACCTGATTTTGGTGCTTCACTGAACTCAACTACACTTCCACCTTCAAAGTAATATGCTTCACCTGGTTTTTGTAAAATATCATTGAGGAATATTAGAAGTGTTGATTTAACATCAATATTTGAACCTTTTGCTGCACGAATAGTAACTAAACCACCGCCAAGTTTTAATGGGAATTTCTTAGTAGTGCCATCAAATAAATCTTCAAAACTATCAAGAACTTCAAGTTGACCAAGAACCCAACCAGAGAAGAAATCATTATAAGTTTTGTCAATTGTAATTTGGAACTCAGAGTATGGTTTTGAAGTATCAGTAGGAATTCCTGTATTACCACCAATTTCGACAGTTAGAATTTCACCTTGACCGTATCCATATCCAGTATTTTTAATAGTGAAATCAATTACACTCGATCCTTGTCCAACGGTAACATCGATCTTTGCTTCGGTTCCTATTCCTTGGAATGAAGTAGAACTATAAATTAGTGGAATGTTGGTATATGAGAGTGGATCATCAAAGACAACCAATGGTGGATTTGATGAAGTATATCCAGAACCTGGATTTGTTATTGTAACTCCAATAATATGACCATTACTGACTGATGCTGTCCCAATAAACTCAATGTTTGGTGTTCCATTGCTTGAGGTTTGGACACCAACATTAACGACTGTTTGAATTCCTATTCTATAACCAGAACCACTGTTACCGATACTGATAGATGAGATGGTTCCACCAGCAGAAACACTAGCAGTACCACCAGCAGAAACCAATGGTTGTAGTCCGAATCCAGTGGTTGAACCAACAGAAACAATTATACCACCAACAGGAATATTCGCATTATTAACATCATATCCAACAGAAGATGCAGTTCCAGTGAATCTAATGCTGGAGATACCTGCACTTTCAACTAAAGTATAATCTTCAAGTTCTGCTTGTGCTCCTTGAGGTCCTTGGAATACACCATTAATGAGTATAACTGCATTGTTTGTAGAGAAACCTGTTATATTTTGATTATTAGCAGTGAGAGTGAATGTCTTGCCAATTCCAGTGAACTGGTTTGAAATTCCATCAAAAATATAATTTGATTCATAAGTTTCTTGTGCAGTATTGGGCGTACCACTTCTCATGAAGGTTCTACCTTGGAAAGTAGAATGTGTTGTTATTCCTGTCCAATCCCTATCATTTGGTGGATTTGTTGTAGAACCTATTGGAGTTTGTCCATAAGGTGCTTCTGCAAAGTGTATTGTGTTCTCAATAATATTATAATTACCTTCAATAATACGAATAAGATCACCTGCAGAGTGTGTTGATAATCCAGTTCCCATCCAGGGTCTATCAACAAGAATAACATTAGTGCTTCCAAGACCTACAGTATTGATCTTCATGATTTCATTATTGATTTGTATCAAATTACCACCAAAGAAAGAAGTTATTCCTGAGAAAGTAAGACGATTATCAACAGTTGAAACATCTTTTGCTAGAGTTGTTGTTACTGAAGAACCTACAATAGGTGATTGGAAATAATTGTCAATTGCAATAATATTTTTTGCATTCTGATTAGTTGCAGTAAACGAATGAGAAGTTCCAATACCGACAGATGTAATATCAAAAACAACAGGATTACCTCTCAATGCATCAGCAGCACTTCCTGCCAATTTAATAGTGCTCTCATTTACTTTAACAATATAAACATCTGCAGGTAATTTGTCAGTTGTTCCAATTCCAGTAACAACTGTTTGTGCTATACCAATTGCTTGAGTTGTTCCGGCACCAGCATAAGAGTATCTAACTTTTTCACCAGTCACAAAATAGTGATCTGGTATTATAATACTATTTGAACCAGTGCTAACAATATCAGAATCACTTCCATCGAAATATCTTAAGAAAATCGGATTCTGTCGATGAGTGAGATCGAAACTTCTTCTTACCGATCTTTCAGTTCCTTCATAATTCCCAAAATTGCTAGTTATTTCTGCATTAACAAAATTAATAGAATTCTGATCTATGTTTACTTTTTCAAAACTCAATGCATTTTGGAAAACTCTTACTTGGACATCAATACTAGGTTCCGGAGTAAATGTTAATTGAGTTCCATTAGTGCTAACAGCAGCTCCAACAGATCCAAGTGAAGAATGAGTTTGAATAATTCCATATTCAGTTATTGATACATCTGTGCCATCATCAACTACAAGAACCTCAGACATTTGATATCTTTGATTTGTAGTATCCTCAACGCTTACGATATAATAAGCACAGGAATGATTATTTGGATATTCAGTAATTACAGTTTCTACTGGAGAACCAGATGCAGCAATAGATGCGATTCCAGAACTAACATAACCAGTAATAAGTTCTTCAGTTCCTACTCCAACAGAAGAAGATGTAGAACTTGCTATTGAAATTGCTAAAGTATTAATAGTAATTCCAATACCTAGAACAGAATCTGGTTTGAAATCAATCTTTACGGTTGATCCATCAATATATGGAATGTAAGTTCCGAGTCCAGGAATTCCATATGGATTTGTAATTGTATGATCAGTCAATTGACCATAATCAACAATATCAACATTAGTTCCATCTTGAAGGAGATTTATTTCATCAAATTCATAGTATGATCCATCTACAGCACCTATTTCAACTAAAACTTTTGCCGATCTATATGTATTAGCAATAGAAACAATATTTGAAGCAGAAGAAGATCCAGAAGAAAGTGATGTTTGACTTGATTTTAAATTGACTATGTTGCCAAGGTTAGTTTGACCGACTCCGACAATGTTACTCTTCAAGTCATGAGAAATAAATGCAATATCATAATCATTTATTGTAAATTTAATTGGATAGAAATTCAACTGACCTAAAGATCCACTAATGCTAAAGTCAAAAGATCCTAAATCAGTATAAGTTTCAACTCTTCCATATTGATTCAAATAACCATTTACATTATCATGAAGAAGAGAAACAATTAGAATTTGTCTTTCAGCAGTAAATCTTTTATCTCTTACATAAGTGAAATATTTTTTGGTTCTTGCTGATTCTAACTCAAACTGATCAATCATACTAAATCTTGTGGATCTAGGATTGCTATTAAATTGATCACTTATATCATCTATAATAAGAACTCTATTTCCTACCGATTCAAAATAATCGGTTAAAACTCTATTTTCAAGAATAATTTCGTCAGAAACTAATCCTGTTCCGATTCTTGTGGTTCCTTCAGTTGCAAGATCGAATGTATAGATACAATTCAAATCGCCACTTCCAATAACATCAACAACAACATCTGCAACACTATCTTCTGCAAAAACATTTGCAGAAGTTCTATCACCATCTTGATTTTCAATCATTAAATCGGAGAATTTCAAGAATCCTGAGGTATGGTTTAGTGACTGAACAGAATCATTCCAAGTTTCAAGAGGAACTCTTGATTTGAGGGAATATGAGAAGTATTGGTAGTAATTATTATCTGCTATTCTCTGTACGTTATTGTTGAGGAATCCAGTATCATAAATCCACCCTTTGTTAACTTTTGAAGTTGGTCCTAGTTTAATATAAGAATCAAATTCAATCTTTCTCTTGATAATACCTCTAGTATTTGAAGATTGCCCAGTTAAGGTATCCCCAATCAACAAATCACTATCAGTTGAAACTTTAAGATATTCAATTTTGTTGTTCCAACTCTCTACAATACCAATTCCAGATTGAGAAATAACAGTTTCTCCTACAAAGAAATCATTTTTCTTAAGTTTTATATCAAAAATTGGAAAATCTTTACTATTAACTACTCTACCTGTAGAAACAGTTTGATCAGGAACGCCAGGAAACTCACCTGCAAATAGATAATTGGATAGATTATAAGTTATAGAACCAGTATTTCCACCAAGAGCAGGATTTATTGCAGTAACTGTGAATAGTTTATAATCATAAGCAGATGAATTATATCCTTTTGCAGTTGAACCAACACCAACACTTGTATTTTCAATTAGTACTTTATCGCCAACTGAAAAAGGAAATACATCACTAAATCCCGTATTAAATCCAACAGTTACATCTTTGGTTGTTGAATTGTAGGATATTGTATTAATACCAACTCCGTTAGAATTATTGATAGGAATAATTGTTGGAGTTGTATTATACATTCCATAAGTATTCTTAACAATTCTAACTTTGGTTGCACCGATTTCATATCTCAAATCTACATCAGAAACAACTTTTTTGGTGAAACCATCAATTACAACAAGTCCAGGAGAAGCTAAGTAATTTTTACCTGCAGAGAGAATAGTAATATCTACAAAAGAGGATAATGGTTCAATCTGAAGTATCTCCGGAAGATTTAGAGAAGGACTTAGTGTTAAGTCGGTTGGATAATCAAATCCAATGTTTTCTATTTCATCCTTAATGATACTTCCTATTGAGTTACTTTGTATTTCAAAAATAGCACCAGATCCATGATTACTAATTACTGTACTGATTCCTGGAGTAAATTCATAATTGTATCCCCCATTAACAATATTGACTCTAGATACTGCACCATAAGCAGTAGAAGAGTTTGTTTCATAGTAAAGATTTGATGTTATTTGATCATAGGAATCTGTTTCTGGATAATCTGCCAAGTCAAAAGTAAAGGTATTAGTTGTTCCAATACCAGTAACTCTATGAGATCCAGTATATTTGCTGGAGATTAGATTAATTTGATTATGATTATAAACTTCAGTGTCTACAATTATCTCTTTCTTAATGTCTCCAATAAAATCTTGATTTACATTTTCTAATCTGTAGAAGAAATTGTCAGGAACATTGTTATTCAGTAATATTGAAACTTTGGCAGTAGTATCAATACCAACTCTACCGCTTCTAATTACTTCAAAATTCTTAGATGTTCCAGTTCCTTCAAATTCGTACCTATAATCAGCATCTTTATAGAAATTGAGATCAAAAGCAGAGTATAAAGTAGGTCCACTCAAGTAAGAGAGTGAAGAATCAGAAAGATCAAATGTAACTACTTTATTTCTGTATATGTCAAGTTGAGGATTAATTAGAGATAAAGTTCCATCAGAAGCACTGGTTATATTAATATAGTTTGGAACATTTAAATTTAGATCATATTTTGTAGAACAGAGACGTACCTTATCTTTTGTATAGTATAGAATGTAGTATATTCCCTCGTTGTATAATCCACCTGAAGGAGATGCTGAAGTATAAACAACTTTATCACCATTTTTGAAACCATGATTTTCTATGTAAATTGTATCTTCACTAGTATCAACATTAATTGCTAAGAATGAATGTGGTTTAAATACTACTCTTCTACTATTGTCATTATATTTTACTACAATAGTTTCAGTATCTTTTGGAACAGAAACCATATCAATAGTGTCTCCAACTGAGAGACCATGTGTTGATGCAGTTGCAACTGTTACAATATTCTTGGAAATTTCACCAACAATAGATTCTTTTCTTGTAGTAAAACTATGATGATCTCCAGTACCAAAATTCTCAAAGAATAGAAGTCCAACCGAGTTTGTTGTTCCAACTCCAACAAAACCTGTGCTTCCAAGACCAATCTTAACAGTTGAAACACCTATAAAATTATTTGAAATATTTGCAACATAAAGATCTTGTGTCTGTGGTAATGAGAAAGAAGAAATACCATCAAATACAAGAATCTCAGATCCTCCATTTGTAGAGTAACTTACTTTTTCACCAGTTCTTAATTGATGGTTTGGTAGATAAATTGATTGATAAGGAACAAATACCTGAGTAACACCAACACCTGGGAGCGAAAATACTGCAGTAGATCCAACACCAACAGATGCAATAGTTCCAATACCTACAGATTCTTGAGGATTAAAATAAATCTCTCTATTTACTGAATATGCATAATCAGTTTTAAATCCAGTATTAATTCTGAACTTTCTAGGATCTTCATAAAGTGGTGTAGTTGCTGTATATGCAGAACTTACTGTCGAATTATATTCTCTTAGTACTCTAATTCTTCCAGAGGCAGAATCTACATTAAGAACTTTTACCTTTTCTTGAGTTCCAATTCCAAGAATATCATTTTCTCTAATATAAGGAAACTCTAGAATTCCTGACAAATAGAAGTAGGTAGTAAGTCCAGTTACACCAATTGTTGATATGCCTAGAGTGGTTATAAAGTTATCTGTGCGAACTCCAATATTATAAGTCCCTTCTATTTTTGAGAAGTATGTATTTAAACCAGATACACTGACTAACTCAAGGTTCTTGAGACCATGTGGAGCAGTGGTAAATCCTATTATCTGACCAGAACCATCTAAAGTTGCAAATTCTACTGAGGAGAAAGAGGTTGTTGATGTACTTACATTAGTTACATCTTTACTAAAAACTTTTTCTATTTTTGCTGCGGCATTTAATCCACTAGTTCCCGAATTGTCAAATATTAATCTATCACCAACATTGTAGTTTGTGCCGCCAGTTAAAATCCCAATAGTTTCTACTTTTCCTCTTGATGCATAATTTACGTTTACTGTTTGGTTTTTAACCTTATCGGGATTGAAGATATAGTTATAAGAACTATTTGAACTCTTCAAAGCATAATTAAGAGTGCTTCTAAACCACTTAAAGTTATCAAACTTATATTCATCTTGATTGGATTCTTTACTAAAGTTAAAACTATTTGGTTGTGAATAGAAACTTGTTCCAATAAAATATGGATAAGTTGGTCTCTTGTATCCTCTGAAAGGACCGTCAGTATCTACCGAACCAGAACTAATGGTTGAGAAATATGCATAAACTCCATTTGGAAAATCTGGAGTTATACAGAATCTACCGTTATGCTCATCTAAATCACCATTTCCTTTAAATTCATAATCTTCATTGAAGAAACCTTGTGGAAAATAAGTCAGAGAAGGTCTATTTGTCTTGGAAACTAACTCATAACCAGAAAGCATTCCTTTTGCAGTTCCACCTGTTGGGGTTGAGAATCCATATGGACCATAAATTGGATTACCATCATATGCCCAACCAATTATAGGTGAGTGATATATTGAAGAAACTTCTTGATTATTGACTTCTCTAAGATCTGTTATTCCATAAAGAGTCGTATCTTTATTAGTATCCCCATCTTGAGATTTTGCATAAAGAGATTGTCTTAGTTTTCTTGGTGCATAAAGATGGCAATATTGTAATCCATATGAATCTCTATCTGACAATGCAACAACGCCATCATCACTTCCAAGTATATTGAAATACTTTTGAAATAGGTTAACAGTCCACTTTTGGATATTTGCAAATAATCTACAGTTTTGTCCAGCAGGAATCACATCTACTGTAGTTCCATCATCATATCCAATTCCACCATTTATCACTTTAACTTCAACTAATTGACCATTTTCAACGATAGGTGTTAGTTTTGCATAATTACCTCTTCCATTGATTAATAAATCTGGAGGACTATTATATCCAGAACCAGGTCTTGCAACTAAAACTTCAGTGATTTTTCCTTGATTATTAACTATAGTGATTAATTCTGCACCAGTTCCACTTCTTAAGTTAAAAATAGGTTGTCTATTATAGTTAATAACCTCTTCAGAACCATAATTCGATCCTTTTGCTGTCAAATAGACAGAATCGATACTTCCTCTAAAGATTGGTTGAATTTTTGCAGAAAAATTTTGACCAGAAAGAGTGGATACACCAATATTTCCAGTTATGTTTACAGATATTGGCGTATAATTGAATGTGTGAGTACCTGAACCAATAGAATTAAACGTTATAAACTGCTTAGTATCAAGATAATATGCTTTTGCAGTTGTTCCAAGTCCAACAGGTGCTAATTTAAAGGAATTTTCATCAATTTTTTTGACAACATACTGAGAAGTAGTGTCTAGTCCACTAATTACAGCACCATTAGTTGAGTATACTACTTCTTCACCTGTCAAATAACCATGAGATTCAATATTAATTGTGCTTAATGCAGTATTGATTCCTGAAACTGATACACTTCTTTCTTTATTTTGGTATCCTTCACCAGAATTAGTTACAATGATGTCAGAAATGACCTCTTTTCTAACTGCAGATTTAAATCTATGGATACCTGTTCCATAATCATTGAGATTGACTGTATTGATTCCAGATATTGCTTCACTTTCTTTTTCGTGAAGTTTTACATTTAATCCATCTATTACTGAGACATAATAAGATGCTTCGGTAGTTAGACCTGCAATACCTTTTTGACCATCTGGCAAGTAGATTACTCTTTCATAATCTCTAAACTTATGATAGGTAGCAAATCCAATCGTATCAGTAAATAGATTTACATTAGTTGAAGATGATTCTGCATTAAAGAAAGAATTGTGCTCAACAGAGACCATATTAATTTCTGCCGAAGCATTTCTGCCATTTCCTCCAGTAATAGTGACAAATGGTTTATTCACATAGTCAAAACCGGGATTAATTATTTCAATTCTTTGTAGAGATCCATTTACTGCACAAATACCTGTTGCTCCAATACCTTGAGAGTCAGATATATCCAAACTAGGAGGATTTAATACATCATATCCACTTCCTCTTGAAGATACATCTAGATTGTCAACCTGACCATAGAAAATGGTTTCTGCAGATTTATAGTTTAAGATTTCTACTCCATTAACAAGAATACCAATTTTTCCAGGATTTGTTTCATAATTACCGCTTTTATTAACTGGATCAGATACTTCTCTTAAGATATTCTGAGGTTGCAAATTTTTGTTTGCAAAATCATAATATGATAATGTGTTTGAAGTTACTGTGCCAGAAACTGAAATAAAGTTATTATCCGCAACGTTTGAAGGACTTTTCGCTAAACTGATCCTAGTAGCATCAATTCTTTTTATATAATATAAACCTTCAACTAATTCAGGAAACTTACTAACAACTTCCGTTGTTACTGGATTTAGATCATCATCTAGACCGGTCGTTACTACCTTACCTGGAGAATAGTAAACTTTATCTCCAGTATAAAAACCATGATCAAGTCCTGAAGTTATTTGTAAAACTTCACCACTGAAACTTCCTGAAAAAGTAACTTTTTTATTATATGGATTTAAAAGTTGATCATAATAGAAAGGTATAGATGGAGATGCAACTAATACTTGATCAGAGTAGTTTGTATAAACATTTTGAACATTTGCAGTATTTGCATTTAGTTGTGGATATAAAGATGAATTTGGTTTTGCAATGTACCTGCTAACGGTATATGTGAGATTGGAACTTAATTGTCCTTGACCTCTAATTGAAAATCTCTTGTCATCAAGAACATCAACTACTGTAGAATTATTTGAAACTGATGAACTATCAGTGATTTGTAATCTATCACCTATTCTGAAATTATGTGAATCAAAAACTGTTACATCATAAGTGAAGTTAGAAATGTCTTGTAATATAAAAGAACTTACTTTAAATGTGTTTGCGACATTATCAATCCAATTATTTCTTCTAACTGTTGATGAAGAAATACCCAGAGTTTTAATTCTTGCAGTATCATCCTTCGAGAAAAGATATGTATTGTCGGGAATAACTACATTATCAAGAACAGATCCTATTCTTACTTTAATCTGCTCTGCAGTTGTAATTCCAGCATATCCATATGCATAAACATCTAATCTAATTTCAGTTTCTGGAGATATTGTAGATGTTACGTTTGTTATATTATAAAATTGTGTAACAGATTTTCCAGAGTATGTTAGAGTAACTTCAGAACCACTGGAATAGGTTGTTACTAAAGTACCTGAGGTTGGAAATCCTACAGTAGAGTCAACATCAATTACAGTTGAACCAGAGGATACTTGAGATACTATTCTGGTTTTTGGGTGAAAAGTAAAGTTGCCATATAGAGATCCTTCAAGAATAATATCTTTATTATAATCAGAGTCAAAACTTAGTTTAAAATATTCTTCTCCACCTAAAAATATTTTTTCTACATCAGTAATAGAAGCATATGAGTTTTCAATCGCATATTCTGAGTACTCATCTTGATATAAAGTTTTATTTAAAAGATCTAAAGGATTGCCAGATATTGCTTCGACAACCAGATCTTTAGTTCTTCTATATCCAGCATCAGATGGTCTGAAAAGATATTCTCTTGGTTTAATTACATCAACTTGTTCACCATAAAGTGCTCCAAAGAGAATTTTAAAAGAATCATCTGTGCCCTTTGAGTCATAAAAATCAACTGAGTTGAGAATAAAACTTCTTTTGTTCAGATCAGGTTCAAGAGATCTTTCCGAGAATCCAGGAATAAACTGATTTTTTATCTTAGCAAAAAATTCTTGTAAGAAAAGATTGCTAAGGTTATAAATTTTTGCTTCTCTTAAGTGAGAAGTTGCAGCAGAAGATCTAAAAGTTAACTCATCAGGAACATTTGGTTTTCTATATGATGTAACTCCACTGAATCCTCTTGAGCAATTTTCAAATGTAGTTGCAGTTTTATATTCATAAGTAATGATTTCGTCATCAATTAAGAGTAGACCATATCTATCAGGAAATCCCTGAGTAAAGGTGCTTATAAGGCCACCAACGCCCAAAGCACCTGCATTGATTGTTGTTGAGAATGAATCTAAATTTTGTGATAAGTATGTAAATTCAGTTGTCTGTGCATTTTTTTCAAGTTTCAGATATTTGTCAATATTCTGAATTAAATCTGTTGGAGCACCTTGATATTCTTGAGAGACATAATACTGTTTCAAGAATTCTACAAGAAGTGGTGATTCCTCTGCAATAAAGTCGGGAATCTGATTCTCAATGATAGATTGGATTTTTACTCTAGTTTCTGACATATTTCCTTATCTTACGTAAACTCCGTTTGAATAACTTGAAGAAACATTGTAATTTGTTCCTGAGACATCTGCTCCAGATTCTATGCTATCCGAAACCATATTAATCAATGTGTTATTAATATCTAGTTGCAAATAAAGATCCTGTAATCCAATCACATCATTCGAATATGGTGAGGTTGATATTTCAACAATTGGTGCTCCTCGATTGATATTTGTTGAAATTATATTAATTGGAAAAAGTTTTATTTCCCCTTTAATATAGTCAATAGTTCCTACATTTCTCTTCACAATTTGTGGTTCTGTAGGAGAACTTAATTTGAATATATTAATTGAACCTGTTTGCATGTTTGCATTCGGTACATCCGACATATAAACAGTATCTGATATTCCGCTGATTCTAAATCCGGAAGATTTAATATTATATCCATTTACATTTTTGATATGGAATCTGTTTCCAAAACAAATTTCATATTCTGCAAAAGTGTTTAAAGATGCTCTTAGGTCTCTACGAATGATTATATTTGTTATGTTTGAAGTTATTGATTCATGACTTCCATCAATAATATTCAAAAACTTACTATACTTGAATCTTGCACCAAACTTGTTGAGTTCTGTAGAATCTGCATATGTGTTAACATTTGATGAGATAATACTCTTCACAAAGTTTGCAGATGGTGCGAGATTGGTATTGTAATAAACATTTGCAGTTGCTTCAACATAAAGATACTTAAGATCTATAATCTCTGGAATAATACCTGCAACTGCATATTGTCTAAGTTCTCTTTTTATATTATCCTTAATTAAGTTGGAAAGATATCTATCATTATATGGTTTGATACTAATAAAAACTTTTCCAAATTGAGGAGGGGTCAACTCTTCTCCGCCATAAACAGAAACTGATTCAGTTTCTGGATAAATCGTTGGAATCAGTGCCTCATAATCTGCTGCTGTTACGGCTCTGTTTCTAGACGCATAAATTCTAGTTGCATACTTTTTGATAGATTCTACCGTTTCTATCTCAGAACCCAGTGTAGACACTTCTACAGTGGTTACAAGAGAGATTCCAGAGGTGATTATTCTTGCACTTTGATCTAAGATTGTACCACTAAAAACAAAGGATGATAAGTTATTTGCATTTGATCCATTTGATACTGTGTAACTAACAGTAATATAATTTGGTTCCTCAAGTGCTACACCAAACACACCATCACCAAAAATTAGTTCATATCTTTCATCTTCTACTTCTTGAACGAAAAATACTGCTGATTGTGGTGTTACATCAAATAAACTATCTGCAAGATTATATTTCCTAGAGACAGTAGATAATTCACTTGATCTAACACTTACTGATAATGTTCTAGTGTCAATGCCAGCGTTATTGAGAATAAATCTCTGATTTAAATTAAAAGAATTTACTGTAAAGTTTTCTGTAATTCTTGTTCCTTCATATACTTCAACATCATTAAACTCTGCAATATTGTCGGTTACGGGAACTGTAATATCCGATGGTATGATAAAAGAGTAACTTTCATCACCGAAAGAACGTGTTGTGCAAACAAGACCACTCTTAAGTGTCAATTGAGTTGGAACATTAGTAAAATTGCTAGTGTCAACGAAGAAAGAAATTTTTGCTCTTGCAGATCTTTTTGATCTTGGAACATATCCAATATTTCTTGCAAGAGAAACAACATTCTCTCTTAAAGTTGCACTATCAATAAACACCTCATTCGCAACCATGTTTGCGTTATATGAGGTAATATATGTATTATATGCGAGAGTATCGATGATTACTGATAGATTCGACCCTTCAAAATCATAATCAGTAAAGTTTGAGTTCGATCTAAGATAATCCTTAATCGAAGTTTTAATTTGATCGAAATCTAAATTAGCGAAATTTACTAATGTCATTAGCGTTTTGG
>Ga0222714_10003646_pt1 | contig 15519 bp, 12 predicted proteins | sample C33_3DmetaG_FD_165048 | JGI IMG/M metagenome (GOLD analysis project Ga0222714, IMG submission 165048) | Estuarine water microbial communities from San Francisco Bay, California, United States - C33_3D | ecosystem: Environmental > Aquatic > Marine > Unclassified | place: USA: California...
AAAGCCGCGATCCGCTTGCTCGGATGGAGGCACTACGCGCGCGTTAGCATGTGCACATCCTGTGCATAGAGCGCAGAAAACAAAAAAGACACCTGCGGGGTAAATCCACAAGTGTCTGATTTGTAATCTAAAATTTGGTGGGCGCACAAGGACTCGAACCTTGGACCCGCTGATTAAGAGTCAGCTGCTCTACCAACTGAGCTATGCGCCCCGAAAGCGGCGCCGGAGGCGCCCGCGAGGAGGCATGGATATAGCAAGCAAGGGTCGCTTTGTCGAGGCTCGGAAACACTTTTCCGCGAACCGTCCCGGGGCCTGAAAATCGGCGGATTTCAGAGGGTTTGAAGACCCCCTCAGGGGCCGTCCATGCGCGGCGAGCGGCCGATCACCATGTCGCGGTGGACATTGACGCCGATCAGGATGCCGAAACCGATCAGCAGCGTCAGCATCGAGGTGCCGCCGTAGGAGATCAGCGGCAGCGGCACGCCAACCACCGGCACCAGCCCCATGACCATGGCGATGTTGATGAAGACGTAAAGGAAGAAGGTCGCGGTCATGCCGAGCGCCAGCAGGCGGCCGAAGTGGCTCTGGGCTCGGATGGCGATGGAAAAACCGTAGACCAGCACGAGGCCGTAAAGACCCAAAAGAGCTAACCCGCCGGTCAGGCCAAATTCCTCGGCCAGCATGGTGAAAATGAAGTCGGTCTGCTTTTCGGGCAGGAAATTGAGATGCGCCTGGCTACCCTGCAGGAAGCCCTTGCCGAAGACACCACCCGATCCCAGCGCGATCTTCGACTGCAGGATGTGATAACCGGCGCCGAGCGGATCCGATTCGGGGTCAAGGAAGGTCAGGATGCGGTTCTTCTGGTAATCGCGCAGGAAATGCCAGGCGACGGGAATGGCTGCCAGTACCCCGCCGATAGCCACCGCAAACTTCCACAGCCTGACCCCCGCCATGAAGAAGATCGCGCCGGTGACCATGAGCAGCATGAGCGCCGTGCCGAGGTCGGGCTGGCGCATCACCAGGGCTGCCGGCGCAAGTGCCAGCAACGCCGGCCACAAGAGGTAGCGGAGCTTGCCTTCGGCTTCCTCGGGCAGGGAATGGAAATAGCGCGCCAGCACGATGATCAGGGCGATCTTCATGACCTCGGACGGCTGCAGGTTGATGATGCCGAGGTTGATCCAGCGCTGCGCCCCCATGCCGATGTCGCCGGCGATCTCGACGACGACCAACAGGAAAAGCGCAACGCCGTATATGACATAGGCGTAGCGCAGCCAGAACCGGATATCGACGAGCGCAAGGGCGATCAGGATCGAAATGCCCATGGCGAAACGCAGCATCTGACGCAATGCCCAGGGATGGAACGACCCGTTGCCCGCCGAATACAGCATGACGAAACCGATCGAGGAGATCAGCGTCAGCAAGGCGACGAGGCCCCAGTTCATCTCGGCCAACTTCTGGCCAATGGTCATTTCAGGTTGCTTGTAGAATCCCGACAGCATGTCAGTCGCCCCGCGATTCCGTGGTCCCGGCCCGCGCCTCGCGCACCAGCCTGCGGCCGCCCGACGCCGGGTCGCGCTTGAGGGTTTCCAGCATGACGTCGCGCGCAATCGGCGCCGCCACGGCGGAACCGCCGCCGCCGTGCTCGACGATTACGGCGATGGCATATTTCGGCGCATGGGCCGGCGCATAGGCGACGAACAGCGCGTGATCGCGCTCTTTCCAGGGCAGATCTTCGTTCTTGCGCACACCGGTTTCGCGCTCGGCCAGTGTGATGCGGCGCACCTGGCTGGTGCCGGTCTTGCCGGCGATTTCCCAGCCTTTTTCGCGTATGCGGGCGCGGAAGGCCGTGCCCCGCGGGTCGTTGGACACGGCAAACATGCCGCGGCGCAAGACATCGAGGTGTTCGGGCGCAATTTTCAATTCGGCGAAGGCATTGGCCGGGGCGGCTTCTTCGCCTTCGGCGATGACGGCCTGATCCTCCTGGGGCTCGACGCGCGTCAGGCGCGGAGTGATGGCATAGCCGCCGTTGGCAATACGCGCCGCCATCGTTGCAAGTTGCAACGGGGTCGACAGCACGAAGCCCTGCCCGATCCCGGCAATCAGCGTTTCGCCCGGATGCCAGGGCTGATTGAGAACGGCGCGCTTCCAGTCCCGGTTCGGGATCACACCGGGCTTCTCGCCCGGCAAATCGAGGCCCAGAACCTGTCCGAGGCCGAGCCGCTTCGCCATTTCGGCGATGCGGTCAACGCCGATACGGCGTGCAATGTCATAGAAGAAAATATCGCACGAATGCTGGATCGCGCCTTCCATGTTGAGCCGCCCATGGCCGCCCTTCTTCCAGCAATGGAAGCGCACGTTGCCGAGCTGCAGATGGCCAATACAGAAGGTCGTGTGATCCGGGGACACCAATCCCGATTCGAGCGCCGCCAGCGATACCGCCAGCTTGAAGGTCGACCCCGGCGCGTACTGGCCGGCGATCGCCTTGTTGGTGAGCGGCGCCCGCTCGTTTTTCATCAGTTCCTGCCAGTAGTCGCGGCTGATGCCCTTGTTGAAGGCATTGGGATCAAAACCGGGAGTGGACGCCAGCGCTAGGACCTCGCCCGTATGGACGTCCATCACCACGACGGCGCCCGATTCCTCACCAAGGCGCTTGTGCGCCATGGCCTGTACATCCATGTCGATGGACAGGCGCACTTCGTCGCCGGGCTGCCCCTCGCGGCGCGAAAGTTCGCGGATGACGCGCCCCAGAGCATTGACCTCGACCTCGGAACGGCCGGCCCGGCCACGCAGGCGCAGATCATGGATCTTCTCGACACCGTTCTTACCGATGCGGAAAGACGGCAAGTCGAGCAAGGGATCGCCGGTCTGCTCCTTGGCCGATACCACGCCGACGTAGCCGATCAGGTGCGCCGCCGCATGGCCGTAGGGGTAAAAACGCGTCTGGCCGACCTCGATATGCACGCCCGGCAGATCGGGGGTGTTGATTTCGACCCGCGCGACTTCCTCCCACTCCAGATTCTCGCGAACCGTGACGGGCACGAAACCGCGCTGGCGGCGCACGTCGCGCAGGACGCGCCGGCGGTCGTGCTCACCAAGCTCTATCAGCTGGGACAGGCGGTCGAGAGTCGTCTCGATGTTCGGGGCGCGCTCGGTGATGATGATCAGTCGGTAATTGCGCTGGTTGGCCGCGATCTCCAGGCTGTTGCGGTCGAGAATCCGACCGCGCGGCGGCGCCAGCAGGCGCAGGTTGATGCGATTGTCCTCGGCGAGCGTGCGGTAGCGCTCGGACTCGATGACCTGCAGGTAATACATTCGGCCCGCCAGCGTCGAAAACAGCGCGAGCTTGCCACCCGCCAGTAGAAGGGCGCGGCGGCTGAACTGTCGAAAACGGTCCTGATCGCGGATCATCTCACGCCTCCGACGGCGTCAGACGCTGGGCACCATGGAGCAGCCAGGTCACCAGCGGATAGACCGCGACGGTCAGGAGATACTGGAAGAGAGCGGCGCGCGACGGCACGAACAGGCCGACGTTAGCCGCCGTCAGCAACCAGCCGAGCACGGCGGCGGCGGCGGCAACAACCATGAACCCGACCCAGACCTGGATGAAGGAACGGTTGTGAAAGAACCGCCGCTGGGAAACCGTCACGCCATAGGCGAGCAGTACGACTACAGCGCCCGCCCCCATCGGCGCGCCCGACAGCGCATCCTGGGCGAGGCCGATAGCAAAGACAACCACGGGGGGCAACAAGGAGGGCTGATGGATCGCCCAGAAAAACACGGAAGCCAGCACCAGCATCGGCACGATCGACGAATAGCCGGGAATGGGCAAGGGTAGCGCTGCGAGAAGAACGAAAAACAGGCTGAGACCCGCCGGAACCATGCGGCGGGCCAAGAGATCGAGCCGCCGCCAGAACGCGCCCTTCACCGGTCTTCCTGCCCGCTCGGGGCCGCCGCCGGGCGGGGCGCGAACGCACCACGCGAGCGCGAAGTGGGCGACGACAAGGGCACCGCCTCGATTTCGTAATCGATGATCTGGGTGTATTCGAGCCGTTCCCAGTCGACGAAGGGACGCACCCGTACCGAGCCGTTGTCGTCCACCGAACTGACGACGCCGACGGGAATGCCGTGCGGCAAGGCGCCGCCGTGACCCGAGGTGACGATGCGCTGGCCCGGCCGCAGCTTGGTGCCCTGAGGCAGGAAGACAAGCTGGGGCCGTTCGGAGTTGTCGCCCGCGAGGATCGCGCGCGCGCGGTTTTCCTCGACCAGAACGGGGATGCGGGAGTTGAGGTCGGTGATCATCAGGATGCGCGCGGAACGTTCGCCGAGCTCGGTCACGCGCCCGACGAGGCCGAGCTGGGTCACCGCCGCCTGGCCTTTTTCGATGCCGTCGCGCGAGCCGATATTGACCAGCTTGCTCTTGACGAAGGGCCCGTGACCGTCGGCAACGACGCGGGCTGACACGAAGGTATTGCGGTCGGGTCCGCGATAATTGAGGATTTCGCGGAGGGACTTGTTTTCCGCATCGAGCCGCAGCGCCGCCGCATGCCAGCTCCTGAGGCGCTGGTTCTCCTCGCGCAGGCGCGCATTCTCTTCGCGGAGCACCGCCAGCTCGCCGAGATAGGCGATGGTGCGGTTGACAGCCGCGACGGGCTGGGCCATCGCCTCGAGGATCGGCGTGGCAACATCGGTCACCGCCGTGCGCATGCGCTCGACGAAATGCGTGTCCGACTTGCCGAGGAACATCAGGCCGAAGGCCGCAAGCAGCAGGAAGCCGAGAGCAAAACGCTGCGCCGCGCCCCGAAGGGGGGCGGCAACCCGCGCCATGAAACTCGGTCCCCTGAAATTCACCCGCGATACTCCGTTCCGGTTTCCCTAGGCCTCGCTCAGTAGCTCGAGCTCAGGACGTTCTTGAGGGTCTTCATCTCCTCGAGCGCGCGCCCGGTCCCCAGCACCACGCAGGACAACGGCTCATCGGCGATGGAAACCGGCAGGCCCGTCGCATGCCGCAGCACGAAGTCGAGATTGCCGAGCAACGCGCCGCCGCCGGTCAGAACAATGCCCTTGTCGACGATGTCGGCGGCAAGTTCCGGGGCTGTGTGTTCGAGCGCGACCTTGACCGCCTCGATGATGGCGCTGACCGGCTCGGCCAGGCTTTCAGCGATCTGGCGTTCGGAGATGATCAGTTCCTTCGGCACGCCGTTCATCAGGTCGCGCCCCTTGATTTCCATGACGCGGCCTTCCTCGCCGTCGGGCGGCGGGCAGGCGGAGCCGATTTCCTTCTTGATGCGTTCGGCGGAACCTTCGCCGACCAGAAGGTTATGGTTGCGACGGATGTACGCGATGATCGCCTCGTCCATCTTGTCGCCGCCGACGCGCACAGAACGCGAATAGACGATGCCGCCGAGCGAGAGGACCGCCACTTCCGTGGTGCCGCCGCCGATATCGACGACCATGGAACCCGTCGGTTCGGTCACCGGAAGGCCGGCGCCGATGGCAGCCGCCATCGGTTCCTCGATCAGGAACACGCGGCGCGCGCCCGCGGCCTCGGCCGATTCCTGAATGGCGCGGCGTTCAACCGCGGTGGAGCCGGATGGCACGCAGACGATGATCTGCGGGCTGGCGAAGGAGCGGCGGTTGTGCACCTTGCGGATGAAATGCTTGATCATCTCTTCGGCGATTTCGAAGTCGGCGATCACGCCGTCACGCAACGGGCGAATGGCTTCGATGTTACCCGGCGTACGGCCCAGCATCATCTTGGCCTCGTCGCCGACGGCAAGAACCTGCTTACGGCCCTTGATATTGGCGATGGCGACGACCGACGGTTCGTTGAGAACGATGCCGCGGCCCTTCACATAGACCAGCGTATTCGCGGTGCCGAGGTCGATGGCCATGTCGGCCGACAGCATCCCAAGCAATCTAGAAAACATAGAGCCTCACTTGATGTCCTGATACGGGGCGGCCGCGGCCGCCCCCGTCCCCTTGGTGAATACCTACCGGCCGCGCCCTACGCGGACATGGCCGAAACCGATTTCTCTCGTTTCACGAGAAGTTTGTTGAGTGCATTGACGTAGGCCCGGGCCGACGCGACCAGCGTGTCGGTATCCGCGCCCTGCCCATGCACGGTGCGTCCCTGTTCTTCCAGCCGGACCGTCACCTCGGCTTGCGCGTCGGTGCCACCAGTCACGGCATGAACCTGATAGAGCTGGAGCCTCGCCTCGTGGGGGAACAGCTCGCGGATGGCGCGGAAGGTCGCGTCGACCGGACCATCGCCCGTGGCCGTGGTCGAGCGGCTTTCACCATCAACCGAAAGGGTCAGTTCCGCCGTCTGCGGGCCTTCGGTGCCGCAGGCGATCATCAGCTTTTCGACCCGGATGCGGTCGTTTTCGCGCGCCACGGTATCGTCAACCAGCGCGACGATATCCTCGTCGAAGACTTCCTTCTTCTTGTCGGCCAGGTCCTTGAAGCGCTTGAAGGCACCGTCGAGCGCCTCGTTGTCCAGCTCGAAACCCAGTTCCGACAACTTCTGGCGGAAGGCATGGCGACCCGAATGCTTGCCCATGACCAGCTTGGACTTGGTCAGGCCGATATCCTCGGGCTTCATGATTTCGTACGTCTCGGCGTGCTTCAGCATGCCGTGCTGGTGAATGCCCGATTCGTGGGCGAAGGCGTTGGCGCCGACAATCGCCTTGTTGGGCTGCACGACGAAGCCGCTGACCGCCGACACCAGCCGCGAGGCCTTGGTGATCGTCTTCGTATTGATGCCCGTTTCGAACGGCAGCAGGTCCTTGCGGGTGCGCAGCGCCATGACGATTTCCTCGAGCGCGGCATTGCCCGCCCGTTCGCCGAGGCCGTTGACCGTGCATTCGACCTGGCGCGCGCCGGCCTTGACCGCGGCCAGGGAATTGGCGACCCCGAGGCCCAGATCGTTGTGGCAATGGACCGAGATGATGGCCTTGTCGATATTGGGCACCCGGTTCATCAGCATCGTGATCAGCGCGCCGAATTCCTCCGGCACGGCATAGCCCACGGTATCTGGAACGTTGATCGTGGTCGCCCCCGCCGCGATCGCGCCTTCGACGCAGCGGCAGAGGAAGTCGTGCTCGGTGCGCGAGCCGTCTTCGGGGCTCCATTCCACGTCGTCGGTGTACTGGCGGGCCCGCTTGATCGACGACACCATGGCGTCATAGACGGCAGCCGGCTCCATCTGCAGCTTGTATTTCATGTGCAGCGGCGAAGTGGAAATAAAGGTGTGAATGCGCTTGCGCTTCGCCGACTGCAACGCCTCGGCGGCACGGTCGATATCGTTGTTATGCGCCCGCGCCAGTCCGCAAATGATCGCGTTCTTCGTATTGCGCGCGATGGCGGAGACGGATTCGAAATCGCCGTTGGAGGCGATCGGGAATCCCGCTTCGATGACATCGACGCCGAGTTCGTCGAGCACCTCGGCCACGCGCAGCTTTTCATTCAGCGTCATGGACGCGCCGGGCGACTGCTCGCCGTCGCGCAACGTGGTGTCGAAGATTCTGACGTAGTTGGATTCGTTACTCTTGCTCATGGGTCATTCCTTGCAACTCGAGGCCTTGCGATTTTTGGCCTTGCGCGTCCGCACCGGGCGGCGACAAGACCTGCTGGACATCCTGAACGGCAGCACCGGCGTGCGCGGTTCAGGCGTTCCTAAGTCGCAGCCCCACCCCAAGGGCACAGAGTTTGCGAGCGGCTTGCACATGCGCACGCGCGATCATCGGCAAAACACCGACGACAGCTGAATCGAACATGGCTACGCCCTGGCTCATAAGTTTTTCCTGCCGGATGGGAAACATCCCCGACGCCGGCCCGCCCCAAGTCGAATAAACGCATACACCAAAACGACTTATCAAAGTTATCGCCGATGGCGTTAACAATTGATAAAGCCGTTAAGAAAACTGGTTAACACATTCTTTTTAAGCCTCTTTCACGCCCTTCCGCAACACGCGAATAGGTGAAATGGGCATTTTTCGGGGCTTTTCGAGGGGACGGCGAAAATTCCCCGGACCGGCCCGAAGGCAGGCCCAAAAGCGAAAAGGGCGACCGATGGGGCCGCCCTTTCCACGAAAAAACCGGAAAAAACAGCCTAGTTGCGGGTCTTGTCCACAAGGCGGTTCTTGGTGATCCAGGGCATCATGCCACGCAGCTTGGCGCCGACTTCCTCGATCTGGTGCTCGGCCTCGCGCCGGCGCATGGCCTTGAAACTGGCCTGACCCGCACGGTTTTCCAGCACCCAATCACGCGCGAAGCGGCCCGACTGGATGTCGGCCAGAACTTCCTTCATGCGCGCCTTGACCGAGGCATCGATCAGCCGCGGGCCCGAGGTGTAATCGCCGTATTCGGCGGTGTTCGAGATCGAGTAGCGCATGTTGGCGATGCCGCCTTCGTAGATCAGGTCGACGATCAGCTTCACTTCGTGCAGGCACTCGAAATAGGCCATTTCCGGGGCATAACCCGCTTCGACCAGGGTCTCGAAGCCGGCCTTGATCAGGCTGGTGAGGCCGCCGCAGAGAACGGACTGTTCGCCGAACAGGTCGGTTTCGCATTCCTCGCGGAAGGTCGTCTCGATGATGCCCGAACGGCCGCCGCCGATGGCCGACGCGTAGGACAGGCCGATGTCATGGGCATTGCCCGAGGCATCCTGCTCGACCGCGATCAGGCAGGGCACGCCGCCGCCCTTGAGGTATTCGCCGCGCACCGTGTGGCCGGGGCCCTTGGGCGCGATCATGAACACATCCATGTCCTTGCGCGGCTGGACCAGCTGGAAGTGGACGTTGAAACCGTGGGCAAAAGCCAGCGCCGAACCCTTCTTCATGTTGGGCAGCAGTTCGTCCTTGTAGAGGTCGGCCTGCAGTTCGTCGGGCACCAGCACCATGACGATGTCCGCCCACTTGGCCGCTTCGGCCGGGGTCATGACCTTGAGCTTTTCCTTCTTCGCCTTGTCGGCGGAGGGCGAGCCCTTGCGGAGCGCCACGACGACATCCTTGACGCCGGAGTCCTTGAGATTCAGCGCATGGGCGTGGCCCTGGCTGCCGTAGCCGACGATGGCCACCTTCTTCTTCTTGATCAGGTTAACGTCGGCGTCGCGGTCATAGTAAACGCGCATGGTTCGGTCCTTTTTTCGCTTGGCGCCTGCCCCCAAAAGCGGACGCCCCCAGTGGTGTGGGAGAGGTTTTAGATAGGCTTTTCCCCGCGGGCAATAGCGACGATCCCCGTCCGGGAAATGTCAACAAGCCCAAGGGGTTCCATCAGGCGTACGAAAGCGTCGATCTTCTCGGTAGAGCCCGTGATCTCGAATACGAAGGAGCGCGCCGTCGAATCGACGACCCCGGCGCGGAAAATATCGGCGATGCGAAGGCTTTCAACGCGCTTCTCGCCCGAGCCCCGCACCTTGACCAGCGCCAGTTCGCGCGCGACATGGGCGCCCTCCTCGGTGAGGTCGGAAACCCTGTGCACGGGCACCAGGCGATTGAGCTGGGCCTTGATCTGCTCGACGATCTGGGGCGTGCCCGAGGTCACGATGGTGATGCGCGAAAGCGATTTCTGCGCATCCACTTCGGCCACCGTCAGGCTTTCGATGTTGTAGCCGCGACCGGAAAAAAGTCCGATCACGCGCGCCAGCACGCCCGCTTCGTTGTCCACCAGCACGGCAATCACGTGCCGTTCGATCGATGTGTCGCTCACGTTTTTCCTCGACGTTGGGCGCCGGCCTAGACCAGCACCATGCCTTCTTCGGAGATCGGCTTCGCCGCCTTGTCTGCGGGGCCGAGCAGCATTTCATAATGGGCCGCGCCCGACGGGATCATCGGGAAGCAGTTTTCCGACTGATCGACGCGGATGTCGGCGATGACGAAGCGGTCGATCTTCATCATTTCGCGGATCACGTCGTCCACCTCGGACGGCTTTTCCGCAATCAGGCCGACGCCCTGGAAACTGTCGGCAAGCTTCACGAAGTCCGGCAGGCTCGCCATGTAGCTTTCCGAGTAGCGCCCGCCATGCAGCAGTTCCTGCCACTGGCGCACCATCCCCATGTACTGGTTGTTGAGGATGAAGATCTTGACCGGCAGCCGGTACTGGGCAGCTGTCGACAGTTCCTGGATGTTCATCAGGATCGACGCCTCGCCCGCCACGTCGACGACGAGGGATTTCGGATGCGCCACCTGCACGCCGATGGCCGCCGGCAGGCCGTAGCCCATGGTGCCGAGGCCGCCAGAGGTCAGCCAGCGGTTGGGCTTGTTGAACTTCAGGAACTGGGCCGCCCACATCTGGTGCTGACCCACTTCGGTGGTGAAGTAGACGTCCTTGCCTTCGGTCAACGCCTGCAGGCGTTCGAGTGCGTACTGCGGCTTGATGATCTTGCTGGTTTTTTCGTAGGCAAGGCAGTTGCGCCCGCGCCAGCCGTCGATGTCCTTCCACCACTTGGCCAGCGCCTTGCCGTCCGTCTTGTACTTCTTTTCGTCCCAGCGCTTCATCATCTGCGCGAGCACGGTCGCGCAATCGCCGACGATGGGAATGTCCACCAGCACGTTCTTGTTGATCGAACTGGGGTCGATGTCGATGTGGATCTTCTTCGACTTCGGCGCGAATTCCGTAATCTTGCCCGTCACGCGGTCGTCAAAACGCGCGCCGACGCACACCATGACGTCGCAATTGTACATGGCGAGATTGGCTTCATAGGTACCGTGCATGCCGAGCATGCCGACGAACTGCTTGTCGGATGCCGGATAGGCGCCGAGCCCCATCAGCGTGTTGGTGATCGGCACGCCGGTCTTGCGCACGAATTCGGTCAGCAGCTTCGATGCGCGCGGACCGGAATTGATGACGCCGCCGCCGGTGTAGAAAATCGGCCGCTTGGCACCCGCCAGCAGATCAACCGCGCGGTTGACGGCATCGGTGTCGCCGCGCACCTGCGGGTTGTAGCTCTTGTGCTCCTGCTTCTTCGGCGCCGGCGCATAGCCGGCAAGGCCCTGCAGCACGTCCTTCGGCAGGTCGATCACCACCGGGCCGGGACGGCCGGAGCGGGCGACGTAGAACGCCTCGCGCAGCACGCGGGCAAGGTCGTTGACGTCCTTCACCAGGTAATTGTGCTTGGTGCAGGGCCGGGTGATGCCGGTGGTATCGGCTTCCTGGAAGGCATCGTTGCCGATCAGGTGGGTGGGCACCTGACCGGTCAGGCAGACGATGGGAATGCTGTCCATCAGCGCATCGGTCAGGCCGGTCACGGCATTGGTGGCGCCGGGGCCCGACGTCACCAGCACCACGCCCACCTTCCCGGTCGAGCGCGCGTAGCCTTCCGCCGCGTGCACGGCGCCGCCTTCCTGGCGCACCAGCACGTGGCGCACCGCCTTCTGCTTGAACAGCGCGTCGTAGATCGGCAGCACCGCGCCGCCGGGATAGCCGAAGACGACCTCGGTCCCCTCCTCGGTCAGCACCTTGAGCAGGATTTCAGAGCCGGTCAGCTTGCCATTCGCCATGACGTCATTCCTTCGAAAACGGTTCCGGGCCCGAATACCGCAGAAATCCGCGGTTTCGCGCCAAGGAGGCGCAAACTAAGGGCGGGAAACCCTCCGGTCAAGAAAAATCATAGAATTTCTGATAAGATTTTTTCGCAAAGACTTTCTGAAAATTTCTCTTGGTAAGAAAAATCGGCAATTAACTGCCGCCTGAACCAGGTCACCTGGCGCTTGGCGTAGTTACGGCTGAGGGTCACGGCCCGCATAACTGCATATTCAAGCCCGATGTCCCCCGCCGCGGCCCGGGCCAGTTCCGACACCCCCAAGGCCTTCATCGCGGGCGATCCGGGATCGACCCCGCGCGCCACCAGGGCGGCTGCTTCAGCGAGCGCACCGGCAGTGACCATGCGGCGAAAGCGCGCCTCGATGGCCTCATAAAGATCGGCGCGCGGCGGATCGAGCAGCACGGTGCGGAAGGCCATGCCTGCGGGTGGCCCCTCGCCGGGCAGGGCGCGCCAGCGCGCAAGCGGCAGGCCGGTCGCCTCCAGCACCTCCATGGCGCGCATCATGCGCAAGGGATCGCTCGCGCGAACCCCTGCGGCGGTTTCGGGATCGCGGGCGGCGAGCTCGGCATGGAAGGCCGCATTGCCGAGTGCTGCGTGGCGGGCGCGCACGGCGGCGCGAACATCGGCGGGAATCGTCGGCACCGGCGCGATACCCTGCATCAGTGCGCGCAGGTAAAGCCCGCTACCGCCGCACAGCACCGGCACCCTGCCCGCGCCGCGCACTTCGGCAATGGCCTTGAGGGCCAACTCGCGCCAGCGTCCGGCCGAGCAGACGTCGACCGGATCGAGAATGCCGTACAGAAGATGGGGGATGATGGCGCGCTCCGACGCCGTCGGCTGCGCCGAGAGGATTTCGAGGCCGCGATAGACCTGCATCGAATCGGCGTTGACGATGCCGCCATTGATGCGCTGGGCCAATGCCAGCGCCAGCGCCGACTTGCCCGATGCGGTCGGCCCGCAAACGACGAAAACGGTGTCGGGTGCGGGCCTGTTCACGACAGGTCTAATCGAGCATGAGCGAGGCCATGCCGTCGGCCAGCTTCGGCTCGAACCACGTGGATTTGGGCGGCATGACCTGGTTGTCGTCGGCCACCGCCATCAGGTCGGCGATCGACGTCGGATAAAGGGCAAAGGCGACGGCCCAGCCTTCGCGTACGCGCTTTTCGAGCCCGCCGAGGCCGCGAATGCCGCCGACGAAATCGATACGCTTGTCGGTACGCGGATCACCGATGCCGAGCACCGGCGCAAGCAGACGGTCCTGCAGCAGGCTGACGTCGAGACGCGACACCGGCGACACATCGGCGCCGGGCGGATTGCGCAGGGCAAGGCGATACCACTTGCCCGAAATGAACATGCCGAACTCGTTGGCGCGGGCGGGCTTCGCTTCGCCCGCCGATGGCGTGACCTCGAACACGGCGGCGAGCTTTTCCATGAACTCGGCCTCGCTCAGGCCGTTCAGGTCCTTGACCACGCGGTTGTAGTCGTAGATGCGCACTTCATCGGCGGGAAAGCTGACCAGCAGGAAATAATCATAGGGGCGATTGCCGTCGGCCTTGGCATCCTTCGCAGCACAGGACTTGGCGACGCGCGAGGCGGCGGCCGAACGGTGATGGCCGTCGGCGATATAGATCACCTTCATCGCATCGAAAGCGGCCGAGATCGCTGCGATGTCGGCGTCCGTATCCACCACCCACAGCGTATGGCTGACGCCGTTCAGCTCCAGCGCATAAGCCGGCTTTTCGGCGGTCTTGCGGGCGACGATGGCAGCCAGCGCCTTGTCCTGATGGTGGACGGTGAAGACCGGGCCGGTCTGGGCACCGGTCGTCTCGATCTGGCGAACGCGATCGTCTTCCTTGTCGGGGCGGGTGAATTCGTGGCGGCGAATGCGGTTCTCGTCATAGGCCGCGACAGAGCCGCCGCCGACGATGCCGGTCTGGGTGCGCCCGCCCATGACGAGGCGATAGACGTAGTAGCAGGGCTTCCCGTCGCGCCGCAGCACGCCGTCCTTTACCAGCTTGGCAAGATTGTCGGCGGCTTTCTGGTAGACCGCGGGCGAATAGGGATCCGTGCCCGCCGGCAGGTCGATCTCGGCCTTGGAGATATGCAGGAACGACAGCGGGCGTCCCGCCGCCATTTCGCGCGCCTCGTCGCTCGACAGCACGTCGTAGGGCGGCGCCGCAACCTGGGCGGCGAATTCCGGCGCCGGACGGAGCGCGGCAAAGGGGCGAAGAAGGGGCTTGGGGGTGGCGGACACGGCTACTCCTCTCGGGAAAGATGCGGGCCATTACTAGCGAATGGCGCCCGCCATTTCCAGCCCGCCGAGGGGCGAAAACGAAACGGGGGCGGCGCGCCGGGCGCCCGCCCCCGAATCATGGCCTTTTCCGTCGGGGCTCAGGACACCGGCAGGACGATGAACTGGCGGACCTTCTTGCGTTCGGTCAGCAGCAGCACCGTCTTGCGCTTGGCTTCCTTGGCCTTGTCGACCTTGTCCTTGAATTCCTGGGGATTGGCAACCGTATCGGGCGCCACCTCGAGGATCAGGTCACCGGGTTGGAGTCCCGCCTTCTTTCCGGCGCTGCCTTCCTTGACGTCGGTGACCAGCACGCCCTTGGCGCGGCTGTCGAGCTTGTAGGTCTCGAGCAGGGCATCGTTCAGCGGCGTCAGCGTCAGGCCCAGCATCTGAAGCGAGGACTTGTCCTCGACCCCCGATGACTTGCGCTCCTTCACGTCTTCCGGCAATTCGCCGACCCTGACCTTGACCTCGACCGGCTTGCCGTTGCGGATGACCTTTACCGCCACCGGCTTGTCGATGGGCGTTTCCGCGACGACACGGGGCAGGTCTCGCATTTCCTCGATCGGCTTTCCGTCGAAGGACACGATGACGTCGCCCGATTTAATCCCGCCCTTCTCGGCAGGTCCGGCTTCAGTCACGCCGGCAACCAGGGCACCACGCGCCTTGCCCATTTCAAGGCTTTCGGCGATCTGGTCGGTAACCGTCTGGATGCGCACACCGAGCCAGCCGCGCTTGGTGCGGCCGAACTGGCGCAGCTGGTCGATGACGAGCTTGGCCTGGGTCGCGGGGATGGCGAAGCCGATGCCGATCGACCCGCCCGAGGGCGAATAGATCGCGGTGTTTACGCCGATCACCTCGCCCTTCAGGCTGAACATGGGGCCGCCCGAGTTGCCGCGGTTGATCGAGGCGTCGGTCTGCAGGTAGCTGTCGTAGGGGCCGGAATTGATGTCGCGCTTGAGCGCGGAAATGATGCCGGCCGTCACCGTGCCGCCGAGGCCGAAGGGATTGCCGATGGCGACGATCCAGTCGCCGACGCGCACCTTGTCGGAATCGCCCCACGGCACCGCGGTCAGCGGCTTCTTGGGCTCTACCTTGAGCAGCGCGAGATCGGTCTTGGTATCGCGGCCGACGATTTTGGCCTTCAGGTTCGTGTCGTCATGCAGGATGACCGTCACCTCGTCGGCGTCCTCGATGACGTGATGGTTGGTGACGATGTAGCCGCTGGCATCGATGATGAAGCCGGAACCGAGCGAGGTCGACTTGCGCGGCGGTCCGTCGGGCCGGTTGCGGTCGAAGAAGTCCTTGAAGAATTCCTCGAACGGAGATCCCGGCGGAAACTGCGGAACTTCCGGGCCGCGCTCGCGCTTCTTGGTCACCTGGGTAGTCGAAATATTGACCACCGAAGGCAGCAGCTTTTCGGCAAGATCGGCAAAGCCGTCAGGTGCCGGGCGCGCCGCGGCGGGGAATGCGATGACGGCAGCCAGGGCGGCCGTCGCGATCACTTTCGAAATGCTGCGCAGGTTCACGTGAAAGGGCTTAACGTCAGGAATATTCGCCTGAGTCTTCATGTTCTCCGTTCCTTTTGCGACTGCGCCGAAGCCCAGAGCGGGTCACGGCACATGGACGCCCCTCCTCGTCCAGAGTATCCGGCGGTCGGCCCAAGCCCCCGCCGGGGTCCATGTGT
>Ga0222714_10003648_pt1 | contig 15515 bp, 25 predicted proteins | sample C33_3DmetaG_FD_165048 | JGI IMG/M metagenome (GOLD analysis project Ga0222714, IMG submission 165048) | Estuarine water microbial communities from San Francisco Bay, California, United States - C33_3D | ecosystem: Environmental > Aquatic > Marine > Unclassified | place: USA: California...
AACTTTAGCACAAGCATGAGCAATATCCATATGTTCTTTTTGTGTACCGTTACCGCCACGAAGTTGAATATAATGCACCCAACTACGCAATGTACCATTCATGTATAATCTTGTTTTGGTTAAGCCTTCCGGTAGTACTTTACGTGCCTGTTCTTTAGCAATACCACGTCGAAGTGCTTCGTCATAGGTTTCTTTTGCTCTTGTGGCAATAAATTTTTGTTCTGCGTCCCACCAAGCCTGTAAACTAGCATCATTTACTTCAATTGAATTTTGTCTGTTCTTGGTGTCTTGTAATCTTGCTTCGCTGTATTCGAACAGTTCTCCTTGATCTTCAGGATTGGCATAACGCTGTGAAAACTCTTGGAAACTAAAACTACGATGACGCACAATTTGATGTGCAATATCACGTGTGGTGTTAATTTCTAAACAAGCACTAACCATTTCTAGTGGAGACCAGTGTCCCCATTTAATCAAATAGCCGATTAGTTTTTCTGCTGTTTCTTTATTGTATTGGTTCGCTGGATTTGATACTCTAGCACAAAAGGCAATAAGATCCTGTGCATTTTCTAAACCTTCTTTAAGAAAGTCACCGGTTGGTTGTGAGTATGAAACTAATTTAACTGTCGTCATTTTTCTTCTTTCCTTTTTTGCCTTCTCGCTTAATTTTAAAATTTACTTTTTTAGTAAATGAATTCGTTGCTTTGGTAACGTTTCTTTGTATAGCACTTATGTCAATTGTAAAATCAATGTTGGCTATTTCATTGCTACGTGCTCGCATCATTTCGTTTATCTTATTTGTAACATACTGAACAGAACCGTGTGCTAATAGACTTTTAACATCTATTATTTGTTTGTTACCGTTTTTTAAATTGAGTTGTAGTTTGACTAGATATGGAATTGGGAGGCTGTTTATGTTTATTGAATTTAAAACATCCTCCCAATCTTGATTAATGTTTACTTGATTGTCCTTTTCCATATAGGGCAACCATAGTTATTACGCAGATACTTTAGATGCTGTCTTTTTCGCTGTTGCAGGCGGGTCTAACTCGTCTGCTCTACGTCTAAGATCAACCATTTCTTGATAAAGTGCATCTGCTCTTTTTCTGTAATTACTAGCAATGGTTTTTTTACTTCCGGCTTCTTTTTCGTCATCGGAAGGACCTTTTTCTTTAATTGCTAGGTCTTCTAACGCCACTCCTTTTTGCTGTGCAATTTGTAAGTTTAAGTCATCTAACTTAATATACGAATCACGGCTAGGTGTTGGTGTCATTGTAATTTCAGCGGTAGGAACTTTTTGTAAGTTACCTGTTCTGTGCAACGTTGCTAACATTGCTGTACCGTCGGAGAATTTTCTCACAGAAAGAACAGTAGCCAATTCAAATGCGTCTTGTCCTGCAGGTGAATCTACAACAGAAAACAGTTCATCATGATAAGAACCTGATAGTCTTGCTGTATGAATTACTAATGCAGAATAAGGATCGCCTGGAAGTGTCCTATAAGCAATTACAACTTTTGATCCATTGTGATTACCTACGTGTTTAATTGCGGCCATATTGTTCTCCTTATACAGTTGGTACACCCGCTACCGCACTAGCCACAGGATCTGTAGTTGGTGCTTTTGGTGCTGGTTGACCTTCTGCTTGTTGTTGTTCTGGTGCAGGTTTTACTGCGTCTAAAAATTGAATCAGTCTGTTGTATGTGTTACCAACAACTGCCATTTCTGCCGCCTTAAATGCACCTCTAGTTTGAGCAACCTCAATGATTGTTCTCAACGCCTGCAGATCACTTACTGTTAGATCTGGAGCCGTTGGCATCGCAGGATTTGCAGGATGATTTTTATCAACCGCTTGGGCCTGTTGAGTTGCTTGTTTGTTTTCTTCAGTCATATCGATATAACTCCTTGTATATTTAATTATAACAGTTTAACGTCCTGCCCATACAAAACTGGACATCCTAAACTGAACATAGTTGATTCTGATTCTTCTTCAAAGCCAAAACAGTGAACAGTTTCCAATTTGTTGTCGACAAGTTCCAAATTTTCCACCGAACAGAATCTCCCACTCAAATTATTATATATCCAACGTTCACAAGAGTCAACCGAATTACCGGATGACCAACCGGAAAATATAACTTTAATTTTACCAAAATGGTCTGGACAATAATCCATTAGTCTTGCACCCAAAACATTAAGTGGGTTTGGTTCGTCGTGCAACAATCTCATGAAGCAACCTTTTCGTCGTAGTAGGTTGTAATACCGTGCGGTGCTTCAATTGTGGTATCCGAATGGATAACCCAAACTGTATCACAATAGTTTTCATCACCCCAGTTATATGAATAACCGTCAGTGAACACGATAAACTTTTTAGGTTGAATATCGTTGTCTTTCATATACTTCCAATTTGCATCAAAGTCAGTACCACCACCGCCTTGAAGTTCATACTCTTCGATGCTTTCGCTTGAGTCTGCTGAATAATCTTGTTCGTTGTAAACTTCGGTATCAAAGCACCAAATTTTGATCTTGTAATCGTCATACTGATCACAGATACCTTTAACCTCACTTAGAAAATCACGTGCCTGCGTTTCTCCAATTGATCCTGACATATCAAGTGCAATAGCAATGTCAATAGTTTGATCAAAGTCCATACCAGGAAGTACTGCACCAGTGTGCCAAGCCTTACGTGAAGGACGCATAAATGTATAGTTGCTCTTCATCACAGATTGAATCTGTTGATTAAGAATTTCACGCCAGTTCATTCTAGGATTAATAAGTTCCTTAATAATACGTGCAACACCTGCAGGAACATTACCAATACCAGCCGACTGTGCCGCTGATACCATTGCTTCTTTCATTTCATCACGAATCTTTTTAAGTTCGTCTTTTGTGTACTTAGGCTGTCCGCTAGAACCGGTTTTGTTTTTCTTAGTTTCACCGTTAGGTCCTTGACCTTTGCCTTTTTCCCAGTCAATGTGTTCGTCTAGCAATTTACCTAATTGCTCCAACATTTCGCTATCGTATTTTTTAAAGATATCGTCATACACAGCCTCAGATGCCCAACCATAGTATTTTGGATCGTGGAAGGGTTTAACTTGTGTAATTACATCACCAATTTTGTGTCGAATTAAATCACCATTAACGCAATAGTCCGCCGCGATGTTATAAATTTGTGGGTCACGATCATCTCGACGTGTAAAGTGATCATATACGCAATGCAGTATTTCGTGACCAAATAAAAACTCTGTTTGCTTTTGTGTAAGTTCGTTGATAAAGTTTTCGTTGTAAAAGAAATGACGTCCGTCGGTAGCCGCGGTCGAACACCAATCAGTGGCATCTACAATCTTAAGACGTGTAGCCAAGTTACCAAAGAAAGGTTGACGAATAAGCAGAGCAATACGAGCAGTTGTAAGTTGTTCGCGAATTTTGTTCGAGTCGATGTTAGGGTTTTTCTCGTAGATTTTACCCTCGATCATGCTCTGTTCTACTGCGGTTGTATTTTTTGACATATGTAACTCCTATCTAACTATAATAATAGTATAGCATCGTGTGCGATTTTGTCAACCAAAAAAATTAAAATTTGGATAGGTAATCCAATTGCATCTGCTCTTTTGCTTGTCTATAAGAGTAAATTTCGTTCAATTTATCAAATTGGACATCAGCAGGAGTAAACACAAATTGGACAGCATTGGGTGGCATTTTGGAAGTTTTAAGACCGTCACCGGCATCCACAACATATTGTTTGAGTGTTTGTTTATCCACAACCGCGGCACTGCGACTATCGCAGATTAGAAGAAAGTCTGCATAGTTTTCTGGAAGTTCCCTACCAGCACTGGATCCTCGGCTGTTCATTAGTTGCAGGTCCGCAATATGTTTTTTGAGTTTACCTTTTTGTGTGAACAATGCACCGTCAGTAAACTTCATTTCAACCGTTGGACCGTTTGTAATTTCATGATCTACACCTTCGCGGTTAACATAACGCATAGCACCGTTAGAAAATACTTCCAAAGAACGTTCAAATAAATCGCTTTTATCAAAACGAAGTTTGCGTTCATTTAGTTCATTACCAATGGCATCGACCAGTTTGCAATAGCGTGTCCAGTCAACGTTGAGTTTTAACCAATCTACGAGTTGTTCAGTTTGCAACTTAATTCTCCTTTTAATTGCAACTGTAATTATTGTAAAACGAAGTTAGGATTGTGTCAAGTGGTTTTGGACAATTAAGTCCAAATGTTATTTTTGTCTTTGAGGTATGCTTGTACCTGACGTTCTTTTTGTTTAATATCCGCTAACCATTTATCTTCGTGTGCATTTAACTCTTCTGATTTTGTCATCAAGGTTAAAAATGTACTAGCCTTCATACCAATTTTTAATAAAGTGTCTATCAATTTAGCATCACTGAAGTTATCCCAAGCGGTCTGAACAAATTGTTTAGCACGATTATCTGGTGTTGCTTCTACCGCGGCCTTTGCTATTAACTTTTTAATGCTTGGTTTTTTATTGGCCCAATCAATAGCAGTTTTTATAGCATCTTTTGTTAAGCGATTTATATCAGACTGTTGATCAGTAGTAATTTCATATAATCTCATGATAATGTATTTATTTCTTCAAGCAGTTTAATATGATCATATACTATGCGTTCTGGCAATGGTAATACAATAGTTTCTCGATGTTCTACCCTATTAATATCTCTAAAGATTAGATAGCAGTTTTGTTGTCGTCCTGTACCACTAGAATTCCTAGCAACAATTTTTTTATTATTTTTAAATCCTATAACACTTTGACGTCCTTTATATTTGCTGTTAGGACCGTGTAGATTTTCTTGCCAATTTAATTCACTTGCGGTTGGATGTATATGTTCTTCTATAAACATATCAACAATATATTTTTTTTGTGTTCGATCAACACCGTGACGCACAATAACGTCAATGGTATTTGTAGTATCAAATTTATCAAAACTTTCCTGTTCAAATGCTTTAAAATTATCTATGGTTGCTTTACCAATAACAGCAGGATCCTCTGTCATATCATTAAGATGTGGTAATCCAACTCTTCGTTGCACTAACTCTAATACAGGACTAAAATATTCTGGGTGACTTATGAAGTCTCTGCTAGGCCTGTTCTTTCTTATTTGCGGATGAAAATTAAGTGTTTTAATATTGAGGTTGCTGGTACCATATACACCGTCAGCAAGATATTTGTCACCTGGAATATGCATTGCATCTAAACTGTCACAAACAATTAATTCCCAGTTTTCTGAACTGAGGTTGTTTGTTTTTAACGCATAAAAAACTTTGGTTTTTAAAATATCTAAATTAACTCTCATTAAATACCTTATCGTAGTACGGTTTTAATTGTTCTAATACATTGTAGTATTCTTTTTCATCTTTGTAAAGTTTTTTAGGAACAAGATCTCCAGCAAGTGTTGACTTAATTATATTACAATCCAAACACAATGTTTGTGTATTTTCTTGCTCGTGTCCTCCACCGTCTCGTTGGGTGTGAATATGATCTACAAACAACATACCCCAAGCAACTCTATCACGAATAAGTTCGTTATCAATCTTTTGTACCATGGGATGTTGCCATGGATCGTGTCCACAAACATCACATTTTCTTTTCTTGTGGAATGTCCACGGACGATCTACTCTAGCAGGACCACCGTATTCTCGTAGTAAACTTTGATGATATTCACAAAGATATGATCCAGATCCTTTGTATTTGGATGCTGGTTCATTACAAAAGGATAAACGACAATTAATATTAATATATTTTTTTACGCCTGCGTATCCTGGTGTTAATCTTTGAAAAAAATGTTTACTCATTGTACAACCAAAAGAGCGAGGGGATCCGAAGACCCCCTCTATAGTTAGTTAGGACGCCATAGCGGCCTTGACATACTTTCCATATTTGCTATGGAAACGATCAAAGTTCTTAAGGTCCTTAGGACTGAATGGCAACTTGTATGTTGCAATAGAGACCCTAGTACCCATAACTACAAGTTCAGTCTCAAAATTGTCCATCATAAAGCCAAAGAAATTATCAGCCATCTGTGTCCAATTTTTAGCCTTTGCCTTGAAAGCCTCTTGTAGTTCATAACACATAGAAACAGTCAAAGAGTACATCGCAGATATATCTTTGGTTTCCATTGTTTTAACTTTGCCTTCAAGTATGTCTGTTGGATTTGGTAAACTTGAAGCAACCTTACGGTGTGCCGCAAATTTAACAGCCAACCCTTCACCGACGCTACCTGCCACGAGGTCTGTCAATGTGGATTCTGACAGGTCATCATCGAGAAGATCGCTCACGAAACTCCAACTTCTTGGAGTAGCAAATGCACGTGAACTTGACTTAGGATCAAAATCATATAGATCCTGTTTTGAGAATGTCAAGTAACCAACGACATCAGCGTGAATTTTGTTTTCGGTTGCCCACTGCAACCAGTCTTCGAAATCCACCCTCATTTCTAAGTGGATAAAACGGTTGGCCAATGGTGCCGGCATACGATAAGTTACACCCTTATCTGTTTCACGGTTACCAGCCGCAACAATCATAACGTTGTCGGGCAATTTGTAAGTACCAACCTTACGGTTAAGAATTAATTGATATGCCGCGGCCTGTACAGCAGGTGCCGCAGAGTTCATTTCGTCTAGGAAAAGAATAATCTTTTTGTGCTTTTTAGCAAGTGTTTCGTCTGGAAGTTCACTTGGCGGTGCCCACTTCATGATGTTATCGTTCGCCGCATAGTATGGCATACCCTTAATATCTGTAGGATCCCATAGTGATAAACGAATATCGATGACGTGTGCATCTAACGCATCACCAATTTGTTTGATGATGTCTGATTTACCAATGCCTGGAGGACCCCATAGGAAAATAGGACGCTTCAGTTTCATTGCGTGTTGTACTGCCGCCTTTGCTTCATTAGGCGTAACTGTACGATTTTCTGTAGTTTGTGCTTTTGACATATTGACCTCTCTTTGTTTGTTACTAACTATAATATAATAATAACATCAAAGCAGGAAATGTCAAGTGTTTTTTCCAAACTATTTTGGAAAAAAATCCTCCAAAATGAGGTATTAGTTTGGTGAAAGTTCTTTAGCCATTGCACGAGCCAACCCATACTGTTTAATGTCGCCAGCAAACATCATAAGTTGTAGTGCCATTTTTTCGGAGAAAACATAGATACGTTTTTTTGTAACGTAATAAGGACAGTCTATGAACTCATCTAGATACAAGAATACCTGAGGTGTAAATTGTATTTCGTTTGGAAATCCTATTTCGTAGGATTGAAGATCAGCAGAATCAACAGCATATTCAAATCCCATTTTGGTTAGTCGTAACCCAGCATCTCCTTTCATGCGGGTGTTTTGCCACCAAAGCATAAAGTTCTTTTTAATTGCTTCTTGAGATAGGTCTGTTTCTCCAGCACCTACCATAAACGTCTTGGTATATGCTTCTTTTATATCCATTAGATTTTTTCGCCGGTAGTTAATTTGTATACACTAAACTCTGTTGTTTTATACATAGCATTCAACTTCTTTGCTAGATTGTGTGCATGACCCGGGTTTGAAAAACTAACCTTTTTGTATTTAGGTCCAGGTGTAGGAGAAACCATATTAGAACTTTTTAGGTTAAAAGGTTTTCCTTGATAGAACACTGCCCAGATGGCTTCCGCTTGAAGCACCTGCTCAACTTTATATGTTGTTTTGTCTGTGTGATCTAACAAAATCTTTGGTTTAGGTCTACTCATATATACGTGTTCCTTTAAATTAACTACGTACATATTTATCGTTTTTTTAGAAGTTTCCGCCGTCCATTTGTACGTTAATTACTTCCTCTGCAGGCTGTTGTGCATCTTGTAATTCAACTAGTCTAGCCAACACCATTGCAATGCTGTCTGCAAGTGCTTTGTATTGGTCAGAAGTTAAACGCAGTTCCTTTTGTTGTGTTTTAGTCGCTATTTTAGACGATTCAAGGAATTGCTCTATTGCTATTGTATTAAGAGGTTTTCGAGACATTTGATAGTACCGTTCGCATTTCTAATTCAGTTTTAAAAGGACCTCTGAACTCATAACGTTCTAGTGTGATCTTTTTAGGACAAAAGGATTTAACCCAACCCTTGGCAAATCTAATGCAGTAGTATCCTGCACAGTAAAGGCTTTTGCTTTTACGACTTTTGCTATATAATGGCAATGCGTTTTTAACGTCATATAAAGGGTTCCACGGTTTAGTGCTTGTTGGATAATCATATACATCAAGTACTTTGTTGTCTTTTGTTTTTTGTTTTACACTTTGTTCAAAAAAGTCTTTTCCAAATGTTGCAAAAATATCTTCTTCTGTGTCGAATTTATATTTTTCCATCTTAGTTACAAAATAATAACAATTGGTATCCTTTTGTAGTGTACCAATCTTCTTTCCTTTGTCTTGAACAATCCAAAACTTATTAGGCACTAATTGCTTGGCTTGCATATTTTCCTCCGTATTTTGCATTCAATGGTTCTGCATAAGATTGTGCTTGATCTGTTATTTTAACTAATTCATATGAACTAGCAAATTTAACAAGTCTTACACCAACCTGTTGAATATCTTTATTTGCAGAAATACCTTCTGCGATAGTTGTGTTAATAATTTCTTTTATATGATCAGGTTGTGCTTTAAGATCACATAATGTTACGTTACGCATATAATCATCTAATACACGATGTTCTTTGCCTTCGTGATCTACCCAACGTTGTAGCATAAGGTTGTTCCAATTAAACCCTTTTGCATTTCTATCTTCAAATGCTTCCATTAAGCCTACTTTGCTTTTTGTACCTTTTACTCGAACACCAGGATATGCACTAAACACATTGTCACTTGTGTCGCCTCGCATACATTTTTCAAATAACTGCCATGCTGGGTTAGGTGCAGGTTTTTCTTCTTTTGTCTTTTTATCAATTACACGAGCACCTTTCTCGTCAAAGTAGCCTTCGTGTGTAATTGTTATTTTTTGTACACCATTGTACTGCTTTACGTTAGGAGCAATAAGTTGTGCAAAGTCACCGTCGGTTGAAATGATCACATGATCGTCGCTAGGATGTGCTTCAATCCAACCAGCAATTAAATCGTCTGCTTCTAGTTGCGGATTCTGTAAAACTGTACAATTAGTTTTGTTAATTAAAAAATCTTTAAATTCATCAAAGGTTTCCCAGAACACAGTTTCTTCTTCTTGCTGACTTACTGTAAGAGCATCACGTGCTTCTTGTCTATTGCGTTTATACGGTGCATAAAAGTCCTTACGCCAACTACGTCCTTCTAAGCAAAACACAACATGACTACCGTTGAAGTCTTTCCATGCCTTCCTAATGCTTTGAAATGTAGTATGCAGTGCCATACCTATCTTCATTTCCGCATCGCCGCGTACTGCGTGTCTAGCACGGAAAAATGTATTTGCAGTATCTACTAATATGTACGTCATAATTTAAACTCTATCTCGTTACCGTTTGTTTGCTTTGTTCCTTTAATATAAAGATCTAGTGCAAAACTAACCCTTTCTTTATTTTCAAAGTGTTTTGTTACACCGTGTTTAACATAACTAGGAAAAAATGTTAAACCACCTTTTATATTATTAAATGATTTTACTACATTTTCGTTAAAAGGACAATGGTAAAGAGTTTCAGTTTGATAATCATCCAAATGCATATTGGCACTTAGATAAGCATATTCTGTTGTACCATGATCATGAACTGTAAAATCCTGATCCTTCCTTATAACATTTGCCCAACTAACAAGCACCAATTCCTTAACTCTACCATCGCTGTGTTGGTCAATAAACTTAATGTATTCTTTCTTTATAAATCCAAAAATATTTTGGAAGGCAGGTAGATTAGCAGTAAGCCTAAAAAGATTATAGTAAGGGTACTTACTGGTTAAACTATCACTGCCTAAACCTGTCCCACCGTCTCCGTGTTTTTTGTGAAAAGGTTCATCAAACTTTTTTATAATTTTTTGTTCGTTTTCGATAATCCAATTTCTTGCAAAGTCTATATCGCTTTTGTTTGTATATACACAATTCCAAAATGGTATATTCCAACTAGGTGCGAATTCGGTTTGTGGATGTGGACTTCTCAAAAAGGAAAGCATTAACTTACCTCTGATTTATCTTCACTAATCTTTTTTGTGTTAATGTATCCAGCACCCATAGGAACATCACTGGATGCTACACCTTGTTCCTTAGCGATGTTACCACATAGTTCTTTGAACCATTGATCAACTATTGCTTCTTCAGAATCGCCTTGATATCCGTTTAACTTTAAGTCACGAACAAAGTATTCGTTCCAATCAAGTTCAAAGAAACCATTGCGTGGATTATCTTTTTTCATTTCAACATTAAGAACAGCCACATATGGCTCTTTCTTTTTAGTTGCTTCTTCTTTAGCATCTGTAGTTTTTTCTTTACTAACAGTCGGTGTTACGTAATTTTTATTAAACAGTTTTTTAATAGTATTCATAATTGTCATAGTCCTGCCTCTCTAGCACGTTCCGCTTTAACACGGACGTCTTCTTGTTCTTTATGTACCCCATGCGTTGCCGAAGATGTCGACGTGAAGTCTGGGGGTATAACGCCACCCTCGCTCCATTGCCAGTTCTGCGACTCGTCTTGTGTTGTGTTTGTATTCTTCCGATCTACCACCGAGCGGCATAACATAAACAGGGCATTCAATCCCTGCATCGCGATATTCGCCGACGGCTTTATGAACTTCATCCACATCAATATCGTCAGCAACCACAAACTTAAGATAAAGGTCACTGTTAGGAATAGAGTAGTATGAATGAACAATTTCAGGCCTAATAGCATCAGACCAAGATTCACCACTAACGGAGAGTTTTGGACTGCACGAAAACGTGACTGCCAGTCGTCTTTGATTTCTGAGGTACTCTCCAAAATCCTCACGTAAAGACTGTGTTGCATTTGTTTCAAAAGTGACATTTTTTAAATCTCTCATTCTTGGGTGTTCTAGTAGTTCTTGCCAAAACCTTTGCCACCCAAGCAACGGTTCGCCACCTGTAATTACTAAATGAATATCCTGCCCATTGTTCATTGTCCACTTACCTTCAGGGATAAGACTCAATAAGTGATCAACAACTTCATCAGCAGTTCTATCCATCATGTATTTTTTAAATTCAGGATAGATACTTGCGTAAGTATCACAACCTGTGTGTACGATCGGAAGGTCTTCAAACTTTTCAGTTTTACTTGTGATTCCGTCATCTAGAAGTTTTCTAACTTCAGGATTGTATTTAACACCGGTTTCACGCATTGGTGTACCACGTGGTAATCCAAAGTTTATGCAACGGAAATTACAACCGAATGTACGCAAGAACACAGAAGGAACGCCTACAAACTTTCCTTCTCCTTGTACAGAATAAAATGCTTCGCTGTATCTTAGTTTATTCATTTAATTTAATACTCCTACTATTGTATTATAATATACACTTTATTTAGGTTTTTGTCAAGTCTAATCAACTAAATTTCTCTTAATAATCTTCATAATTCGCTTGTTCATATTCGAATTGGTAAAATAATCATACAATTTTTGTAGGGTTACTACTCCAAATGTATGTTTGTGTAGAGTGCTACAAATATAACTCGGATGTTTTTCAGCCATTCTTCTAAATTCAACATCATCAAATTCTACTAGTTGTAGTTTTTCATTTGCATTGAACCGTATATACATTAAAGGATCGCCCTCACGAATCGTTAACTGTCGACAATCGTCATTAATTTGAAATGTTGGTTTCCAAAGATGGAACCATTTTGATATATCAAATGTTGCTGACAATATTCTTGTATTCTTTGTAAAACTATTTAGATCATAGTATGCAGGTAATTGTGTTGCTTCTAGACTTTTCTCACTAAAAAAGTAATATGAAAAAGCCATTTGATGTAACCCACGTTTTCCTTGCGGAGGTCCAAAGAAGTGTTGTATAAATTCAGCATTCTGTCCTTGTATATCCCAATTACCATCAGGCAAGATGTTTATAGTGATGTCAACTGGTGCTTTAATAACAACAGTGTTTTTCATTTCTCCTGTAACAGGTGTGCATCTGTAAGCCATATCACCTAAAAAACGTTTAACATCTAGATGTTTAATTAAAGGCTCTGGTGCACCATAACGCATTTCGCTTATGTAACCGGGACTATTAATTGTTTCAGGAGCCTTACACCAATATACTTTCATTAGCAACCAACACTTTCCTCAAACATATCCATTTGTGAAAGATCCTTGCTGGTATATTTTTGTTTTTCTGGAATAACTCCTCGAACACCGCCTCTTGGATCTTCCATATCTCCCTTGCGTCTTGGAATCAAATGTACGTGCGGCCACATAACAGTTTGTCCTGCTTCTACACCAACATTCTGTCCAATGTTATATGAATCGCAATAACCTTTTTGAACCCAATCATGCCCCCAGGCATATGCGGCCTTGTAACACTTTGCCAAGTGTTCCCAATCTTCCACTTTAGGTACGAATAAGACATGGCCTTCTGTAACAGGAAAACCGTCTTTAAAAACAGTAAACTCTCTTGTGTCTACTAGTACGTTTGTCCAAGGAATGTCTTTGAATTCCATTATCGGCGATTCCCAAATAGTTGTAATAGAGCAATAAACAAATTAATGAAGTCTAAGTAAAGTGTAAGAGCACCTGCAACTTCTGCGTTTCCGCTATCGTTAACAGAAACCTGCTGTCTGATCTTTTGTGTATCGTATGCTGTCAATCCAAGGAAGATGATAACAGCCAATGCTGAAATAACCATCTGTCCTGTTGTACTACCAACAAATAGATTTATAATGCTGGCAATAATAATTGCAATCAACCCCACAAACATGAATTGTCCTATGCTTGTTAGATCCTTTTTGGTAAAATAACCATACAAACTAAGTGTTCCAAACAGTACCGCCGCACCCATAAATGCAAGTGCAATACTACCAACTTGATAGACAACAAAGATTGTGGCAAAACTTAATCCCATTAGTGCCGCAAACCCGTGTAGCATTAGTTGTGCTGTTTTTCTTTCTACCTTGTGCATATTCATACCAATGGCAAATACTGCTACCAGTGGTGCAAAGATCACAATCCATTTCATAAATCCTGTAAAGAAAAATGTTAACAATGTTGGACTATTGCTGACAATATAACTTACAATCATAGAGTTCATAACAGCAAGAAACATATTGCCGTAAACTCTATTCATAGCCTCAATTACTTGAGATGTTGTTTTATACGTTGTTGTATACATATTTTTTTCTCCTTTAGTTTCGAACCGGTGGTTCGTAAGTTTCCTCATAAAAATGAATTGAATAACCTTTTCCGTTGGTGTCCCCACCTTGATTATCAATCTCTACTTCTTCACCTTCTTCACCATATCTAACACCCTGAATATAAACTTCATCATTAGGCATGGTGTTTTGATCTATTACAAGTTTTGTAGGATCAAACGTTTGGCCTACCAAATGTAAAATACCATCAAAGAAAGTTCCTTTTTCACTGCTGATCATCTGTGCATACCAACCCTTAGGAATAACTGCATCAGCATCTTCAATTGTGCATTCAATACCATCTTCGTCGATAGCATTATGAAAGTCCTTACTATCGATTATGGTTTCAATCACAGGAGCATTATACTCATCTGATTCAACCTCCTCTACGGTAATACTTGCGGCTTCATCGGTAACACCCCAAAAGTGACATTCTTCGTTTGGTGATTCATGCCAGCCATTATAATAAGTTTCTCCCTCGTCATTTTTAAATGCTAGGAAATCAGCAAAATCTGGAATGGTGTGTTCTTTTACAAACCCTTCAGGATCACTCATGTATTCTTCTGCTGATAGATCTTCCTGTGAGTTCCACCAATCAGCACATTCTTTGCTAATAGGACACCAAGCCATTTCACTACCATAACCCCAAATGCTGATACGATAATATCTATCGGGTTTTTTAATAGTTTCTATTAATAGTTCTTGTTCTTTAATAAGTTCTGGTGATTTGTTTACCATAAATGTAGTGTCCTTCCGTTACCTATAATAATAAAAAGGCAAGTAACAATATGTAATAAAACCCACACAGTGCGTATAATTGCAACTCTGTCTGCTTTATTTTTTTGTTCATATGCCTTTTGCCCTATTGCTTTGCACCAATATTCCCACATAGTTCTTCCTTGATATATCTTTTTAGTTCTTTGTCCTGAACATCTGTTGGAATTTCGTTTTTATAAAATATTTTATAACTGTCAGAACCATACTTACCGATACCATAAAGTCGTGTAGCATCCTCTCCGTCCCAATTTTCAAACTGTATGCTCATCTTATAAATGCGTTTTGCTCTTACCTTTTGCATACCCAAAGGTGCTAAAAACTCTTCCAGCATAGGAATAGTTGCTGAACGCAATAGTTTATTTGCTGTAGGCCATTGTTTAAAGAATTTTGTAAGCAATGGTTTGGTTTGACGTCTATTAACTTGATTTAAACAGATGACACCAACCATATGTTGCCATACATTTTTTACCTGTTGCTGTACCATCAGGTCTTCACGCATTAGTACAATTCCTCAATCTTATCACAAATTTTAAGTTTCTTTGCTTCTTCAGCACTTAACCAAACGTCCTGTGGCGGAAGAAGTATTTCTTTAATTTTTGCTTCTGTCATTCCTAAACATTTTTTGTAATGATTAATCATACGTTCTGTGCTGAGTTCGAATTCCTTTACTCTAGCATACAGTTCGTGTTCCTTGCCTCTACTACCCCAAGTGTACTGATGTGATAAAATGCTTGTGTTAGGTGTAAGGATACGTTTACCTTTTTCACCTGCAATAAAAATTAAGAATCCACAACTTGCAATTAATCCTAATCCTACTGTTTTAATAGGAATACTACTTGCTTTCATTGTGTCAATTAATGCAAACGCCGCGTGTACATCGCCGCCTGGTGAATTAATTATAAGTGTTAATTTTGGTAATGGATTATCACTTAGATTATGATTCATTATCCATTTAATTGCGTCCTTACAACTAGCATAGGTAATTTGATCCATTAAAAGATAAACACCATTGCTGTCTATGTTGTTCGGTTGCTGTTGTTGTACTTCGCCTTTTTTAGCCATAGTGTCCTACATTCTCCCAGGGATATACTAACCATACATCCTCTTCTGCTTTGTTTACTTCATCACAAGAGTATGACACGCCGTCAAACCCACTGCTTAGATTTTCTGTTAATACTGCGAAGCGAACATTATCACCCCAAATTTGATCCCATACAGGACTTTTAGGCAAACATCCGCTCTGCCAATCTTTTTTGATCCAATTGAATGTAGCACCTGTATCGTTGATGTCATCTATAATTAGAATGTTCTTGCCCATTGGATTATGTTTGAATTGGCCCATTTCTGGTGCGTATTCACCATTCCCATCGTACCCATAAGCATCCTCTGCCATCCAACAATTACTCTCGCATTCTTCATCTGCTTCGATGTCACGAAGTTTTA
>Ga0222714_10003652_pt1 | contig 15504 bp, 15 predicted proteins | sample C33_3DmetaG_FD_165048 | JGI IMG/M metagenome (GOLD analysis project Ga0222714, IMG submission 165048) | Estuarine water microbial communities from San Francisco Bay, California, United States - C33_3D | ecosystem: Environmental > Aquatic > Marine > Unclassified | place: USA: California...
TAGAGGAACATCAGGAACAAGTGGTTCTTCAGGTTCATCAGGAACATCTGGCTCTTCAGGTACTAGCGGTTCTTCAGGTACTTCAGGCTCAAGTGGTTCTTCAGGTACTTCAGGTTCTAGAGGAACATCAGGAACATCTGGTTCTTCAGGAACATCAGGTTCATCAGGAACTAGCGGTTCTTCAGGAACGTCTGGTTCTTCAGGAACTTCAGGTTCATCAGGAACAAGAGGAACGAGTGGTTTAGAAGGTCACATTGCAATTTGGAGATATGATAATACTTCAACCACAATGGCTGACCCTGGTGTAACTAACTTTAGATTGAATAACGCTACATTATCATCTGTAAGTGGAATTGCAATTGATTATCAGGCATTAACACCGGCAGTTAGTTTCCAAAACATACTTACACCAGCGTTATTTAAAACTTGGATTAAATTTGTGAGTGTCACTAATCCATCAACCAATTATGCATACTACTTCATGGATGCGGATGGTACTGACGAAACTGGATGGGTAAGATACTATGTAACAAATGGTATTACATCAGGTACTTGGGGTAACGGTGAACAATTCACAGTATTCTTCGAATCTGCGGGTGACGATGGTGCAAATGGTACAAATGGTACATCAGGTTCTTCAGGTTCTTCAGGAACGTCTGGTTCAAGTGGTACATCAGTAGCGGTTGGTGGAACAACAAACACAGTTGTTAAGTTCACATCGGCAACTACTATCGGTAATGCAAGTTTCACTGACAATGGAACAACAGTTGACTTCGGTAACTTTGAAATCACATTGGCTAGCGGTAGTATAACAACTGGTGGTGGTTCAATAGACACTGGTGGTGGTTCAATAGACACTGTTGGCGGTAATATTCAAACACAAGGTGGTCAATTAGATATGACGGCAGGAGGTAACATTGATGGTAACGGTACAAACGACCTTAACAACTTCAATAGTATCACGGCTAACTCTAAGTCATTCGATATCGAACACCCAACGAAGAAACTTCCTTGGAGAATCGAATACGGTGTCTTGGAAGGTCCTGAACACGGTGTCTTCTTCAGAGGTCAAGCTACTGAGAACGTGATTGAACTTCCTGACTATTGGACTGACTTAGTTCACGAAGATAGTTACACAGTACAATTAACACCAATCGGAGGTCCTTGTGTCCATTGGGTTGAGAAGATTGAAAACAATAAGGTGTACATAAATTGTCAAGATGGTAAACCAAACTGTTACTTCACAATCAACGCAACTCGTAAGGATGTCAACCCACCGAAGTTGGAATACATAAAGCAATAATGACAAAAAGAAAAGGGGGTCGAAAGACCCCCTTTTTTATTTAATAAAAAAAATAATTTACTTATAATCTGAATAAGATTTTTCTTCCACGAATGTGGAACCATACTTTAAGTTAATCTTCTTCTTAACTTCAGCTCTTTCATCGTTTGTGACATACACAGCTCGAGCCAATTCAATAAAGACATTATCAAATTCTTTAGCTCTTTCTTTATCACGAATATCATCTTCGATAATCCATAATTTTTTATTAACAGAAACTAATTCTGCAAAATCTGATTGTTCGATACCCATTTCGTTAAATACGATGTCATACAAATAATCATATTCCGCTCTTACATTGTTAAGTTTAGTTTCATCTTTAATCTCTTCTGTTTTGATTTGGAGGATTGATAATTTATCTACAATTTCTCCGATTGATACTTCTATTTTCATATTAATTTAAATTTATTTTGTTTTATTTTCCCAACTAAAATTTTGTTGTTCATTTTTAATACCCAACCAATCTGTTAACATTTTAAATTCACCTGGTTTTGGGATTGTAACCACTTTAAAGTTGGAATTATGTTTACTCTCAAAAAAATTTACACAATCATCTGTATGTTTGGTATAAATGTCTTTTAATTTTACTTCTAAGTTATTAAAGTCCTTTAAATCCCAAAATTTGAACATCGGGGCAATAAAATTAGAATATCGTTGAGTTATAGGTCCTACTACTCTATTAAAAATTTTAGGATTATTATTTGGTGCGTCGTTCATTAACCATCCAAAATACTTAATAACAGAATTAGCCCATTCATCTGGGTTATTTCTTAAAGTTAGGATAAATATGTCATTTGGTCTATAGTTGTATATTTTTTCATACACTTTGGGTAATGAAAATGGAAAATCTTTGTAAGCGTTATATCTTGGGTTATCCAATAATGAAAATATAGATAAATAATTCCCATGATAAGCGTCGGACATTATCTCACCCATTGAGTCATAAACAGATGAAAAATTATATCCTAAATTGGAAAAATCCTTTTTAAACGAAGTCGTACCGGCTTTATTAAGACCTAAACAAATGATATTTTGTTTATCAACACCTGAAGATAATGTATTAGGTAATAACCAATAAAATAACATTTCATTTTTAGATAGGTCATAAATTGATATATATTTACATCCGACATAATTAAAATCGGGTACATACCAATGTCCCATTTGATGAAATGTATAATTTAATGTTTCACATATAAAATTATTACCAACAACATGTGTTGATAATGCTACATCCATTTTTTCATTACCATTATATGTGATTTTTATTTGATTATTGTCTAATATATCAAATAAGAACAAGTTACTTAAATCCATAATTTATTGATACTATCTTAGTTTTATCTATAATTTCTTCTGTGTTAATTTAAATGGGTTGTGGGTCATCAAGTATTTTTGAATTGATACTCCCACTTTCATTTTTCTTTTTTAAAAAAGTAATTGTTCATGTTATATAGTAAATAAAAAAGGTTTTTATTGATTATTGGATTGTAAATCTTATATTTTTTGTAAATTACATTAAAATGAAAGAAATATATTATTTGATTCATAGCGTAAGTTTTGGAGATACATTAGCAGCCACACCAACTTTACGTTATCTATCACAATCGCACAATCAAAAAATTAATGTTGTATCACACAGGACTGACATCTTCAAAAATAATCCTTATGTAAGTAGCCGACTATCTTTTACGGAATTTTACGAATTAAAACTTGATAACATTACCAAGTATGAATCATTTACGTTTGCGGGCAGACAAGATAACAATGGTGTTGAAAAGAAATTTTCACACATAGATACTCGACAATTGCATGCTATGGATTTGGGATTCCAATTGATGCCTCATCAAATGGAATATGATTATACTCCCGACCATGTTGAATTACAATATGATATACCCGAAAAATATGTTGTATGTCACATAACTCAAAATTGGGCTAATAGAACATGGGATACACAAAATTGGCAAAGATTAATTGATTGGTTGTCTGAAAATAAAATTTTTACAATTCTTATTGGTCATGACCATAAAGAAAAAGTTCACGATTCTATTAGTGTTGAACCCATAATAAAGGCGTGTCCAAAATTAGACAATCTATATGGTTTAGATTTATCTAATAAGATTGAACTTGAAGAAATGTTTCAGGTAATTAAAAATGGTGTGGTTTTAATTACTATGGATACAGGTCCATTACATATTGCAGGTGCTACCGATACACACATTCTCCAACTTGGAAGTGCTCAAAATCCATTACTAAGAATTCCATATAGAAACAACACTCAAAACTATAAGTATGATTTTGTTGGAGGTACCTGTAGCTTATTCTGTAATACAGATTTAAAATATAACGTTAGAGAGTGGGGACACATTAATGCTGTTGGACCATTAACCGAGTGTTCAGAAAATAAACCAACATATGAATGTCACCCAACTGCAGATAAAGTTATTAGTAAATTAAGTGAAATTCTTAATTTCCAAGAAGAAAATAAATACCTTTCATTTTTTGAAATGCTACCTGATGATAGTGAAGATAGAATTAACTTTAACTTTAAAAAGACAACTAACGATACAATCGATATAGTGGTTAAAGATGTTAAAACAGGACTTACTCGTGATAGATTTACAAATGAATGTCAACGATTATATGACGGGAATTATTGGTGGTCCCCTATGCCAGGTAAAGTTAAAAACTTGGGTGACATAGATTTATATTTCTATTTAAACGGAGAATTTCAGGGTAAAAAAAGGTTGTATTATTCGGGTGGGAAAGAATTAATTGTTAATGGTGAAAGATTAATACTTGATTACATGGATGGTTACGACTACCCAACATTTTGGGAAATTTTCATAAATAAAGAATATGAAAAAGAATTATCTTGTGTTGTTGAACAAAATGATGTTGTGTTAGATATTGGTGGAAATAAAGGATTTTTTAGTCTAAACTCACTTCAAAAAGGTGCTTCTAAAATTTATTGTGTTGAACCTGTTAAACATTCATTTGAGCAAATTCAAAAATTATTAAATGGTTTTACTAATGTTGAATTTTTTAATATGGCTGTTAGTAGTGATAATGGTACTATAAATATGTTTGTTGACCACAATTCAACGGCATCAAATTGTGTGACCACATATGGTGATTTGTTAGGTAAAAACTCAAATAATGTTAAAGTTGAATCGATTAACATTAATACATTGTTTGAGAAAATTAATAATAAAATTGATTTTATGAAAATTGATTGTGAGGGTTCTGAATATGATATATTCAATACTATTAGTGAGATAAACCTAAAAAGTGTTAAAAAAATTGTTGTTGAAACACATAGTGATGAAATTGATAATTTTGTTTATAACAAATTAATTAGTAATAATTTCAAAATTTATAAACATAACAATATTCTACATGCAGTTAATATAAATTAATATGATAAAGTTTGGGATATATACTACTTTTTACAATTGTGAAAGATTTGTAAATACAATTTTTACAAACATAGAACAATTAAAATACGATAATTTTGAGTGGCATATCACTGATGATTACTCAACTGATGATACAAAAAAAATAATATTTAATAGATTAGAAATTAGTCCAATCAAGAATAAAATTAAATACTACGAGCAATCTGAAAAAAAACAAATGTATTGGAAACCAAATGAATTTTTTGACGATACTTTTGAATGGATTGTTTTAATTGATGCGGATGATAATTTTGATAAAAATTTTCTAAATGTATATGATTTATTATTGAAAGAAAAAGATGATGTGACGTTAGTGTCTTCGGATTTCTTAAAAAAATATGAAGAAACAAATAACCTACATTCAATATCTTACGTTATAAATGATGACAATATGTCCAAAAAAATTAATAGATATCATCCATCGTGTGATTATCTAAACAATATTAGTTATAGTTGTTTTGGTCACTTGAGAGCATTTAGAAATGTAATTCCATCATTTGACGTTGATGATATGTTGGCATGTGCTGAAGACAGTTATCACGTATTTTGGTCAAATTCTTATGGTAAGTACCTACATATACCAAGACCATTATATGTTTGGTATTTAAGAGAAGATTCTGAGTCACATAGTAAATCGATACCTCCAAATTTTAATGGTAATTTTGATATTGCGTTAAATAAATTAAAGAAGTCAGATGGTGGTGTAGATAAGATGTTTAACGAAGTTTACATTGAAACATCTACATTGGCATCATATGAGTTTGGTAATTTAAAGGATAAAAAAGTATCTCTTTGGAGTAGAACATTACCAAAAGGTCATAAAGATATTCTTAAGCAATTATACTACGATACCGACTTGGTATTTAATGATGCTAATGCGGATATTCATATGTTTGCGTTAAATTACTTTAATGAGAGTGATTTAGATAGTGTATTAAAAATGATTAAAAATAAAAAGATGTTATTTTATTATCAAAATCAAAACTATCACCAAACAAACGAAGAAAAAGACCAAGAATTACAAAACAAATTGAAACTATATTCAAATGTTATTGGTAAGCATACGGGTTATGGTTGGTGGACATATATTAGACATTTTATTATAAATAATTAATATGAGTGATAAGGTACTTTTAAATTTATCTGATTGTTATGCAATTGGAGACACATTGTGCTCAACACCTACTGTACGTAAATTGTATGAAAGTTATGGTAAGAAAATTTATGTTGTTACTCATTTTCCTGAAATATTTGATAATAACCCATATGTTGAGAAAACATATAATAGTAAGACCATCAATATTGAATACTTAAAAGAACAGTTTATCGTACATACTACTTTTGATATTTTAGGTAATAAAACAGAAAGAGAAGTTGAGTATAAACATGCTCGTATAGATATACGACAGTACCACGCGATTAGTTTAGGGTTTATGTTATCATCTGATGAAATGGAATGTAATTTTTATCCTAAAGAATATGAACCAATAGAAGGATTACCTGAAAAATATGTATTGATACATCCTGTACAAACTTGGTCTAATAGAACATGGTCGGCGAATAACTGGATGAAATTAACAAAGAAACTAAATGATGAGGGGATTGCTGTAGTATCGATAGGTAAAGATAGTTCTGAAAAAGGTTTTTTTAATATTGATAAACCCACATTCAATTTTGACATAAAGTATGGTTTAAACTTAATGAACAAAACCACACTATCTCAAGCTTGGCACCTAATTAATAATTCTATGTGTTTTATAACTATGGATTCAGGTCTTTTACACTTAGCTGGTACAACAGATGTTGAAATTATTATGTTAGGTAGTGCAATCAAACCTGAATTTAGAATGCCATATAGAAATGGTTCACAAAATTATAAGACATCATATGTTTTAGGTGGGTGTGATTTACATTGTTGTTCTGATATGAAATACGGAGTTAAAGAGTGGGGTAATATACAAGGGGTTCCACCATTAATTAATTGTTTGGAAAATAAAAAAACATTTGAATGCCACCCAACAGTAGATAAAGTTTTTAATAAGGTTATAAATTTATGAAACACATTTGTATTATAACCTCATATACGAATCATATAAGATGGGATAATTACGGTAAATGTGATTATGGTGATTTTGCATCACTTAATCATCATGAATATGCAAATAAACATGGATATTCTTATGTTAAAAAGATAGTGAATAATGATGATTATAAAGATTGGCATCCAACGTGGATTAAAATAGATGTTTTAAAAACTTATTTACCTATATTTGATTACGTTGTTTGGATTGATGCGGACGCGGTTTTTGTTAATCAAGATATTAAAATTGAAGAGTTTATTACGGATGACGTTGATTTAGTCATACCAAAATTAGAGGTAGATAAAAATACGGGAAATGTTTGGACAAATACCACAACTGGATTTATGATTTGGAAAAATTCAGAGTGGTCTAAAAAAGTATTAAATGAATTATGGAATAGTCCAAACCAATATAGATTTGATTTTTTTCATGAGCAATCTAGATTAGATGAAATATTAAAATCTAAATTTGAATTGACTGGTGGTGAAAATTTATTAAATAAAGATATTATGGATTTGGAAATGCCAATAAAGTTAGATAACATAAAAATTATACCGTATTCATATCATAGATGTTGGGAAGATGGAGAAATTAAGTATGTATATCATGCTGGCGGGGACACGCCAACAAAATTTAAAAGAATAAAAAAAGTATTAGATAAAAGATGAAAACATTATTGATAATAACACCACATATGTCAACAGGTGGTTGCCCACAAGTTGTTGCAAAAAAAGTCGAATTATTAAAAGATTACTATAATGTAGTTGTAGTAGAATGGGAATGTGTTGCTTGGTTATTTGTAGTACAAAGAAATAGGGTGATTAATATGATAGGTGATAAATTTATCACTTTGTCCGAAAATAAAGAGTATGACCTATTCAACATCATTGAAGATTATCGTCCTGATTATATTATGATTGAAGAATTTTCAGAAACATTTATGCCACATCATATAATGAAAAGATTATATTCGAAAGATAGGTCATATAAAATATTTGAAACAACACATAGTTCACATACAAGACCAAATTGGAAAAAATATTTACCTGACAAGTTTATTTTTGTGTCACCATATTCATTAGAAGTTTTTAAAGATATGGGAGTACCTATGGACTTAATTGAATACCCAATTGAAAATAAAATACCTAATAAAATTGAATATCAAAAAGTATTAGATTTAAATCCTGAATATAAACATATTATTAATATTGGTCTTTTTACCGAAGGTAAAAATCAAGGATATGCATTTGAAATTGCTAGATTACTACAAGATTATAAGATAAAGTTTCATTTTTTAGGGAACCAAGCAGGTAATTTTATAAATTATTGGAAACCAATAATGGAAACAAAACCAGATAACTGTATTGTGTGGGGAGAGAGGGACGATATTGATAACTGGATTCAAGCATGTGACGTACATTTGTTTACATCAAAATTAGAGTTAAATCCGTTGTCAATTAAAGAATCTCTTGAATATAACAAACCTACAATGGTCTTTAATCTTCACACCTATAAAGGTAAATATAATAATACTGACAACATTTTTTACTTAACAGGTGATGTGTTAAAAGATAGTGAAAATTTACTAAAAATTTTGGGCATTGAAAAAATAACCAAAAAAGAACCTAAAATAAGAGTAGTTCATTTGTTATTGGACCCCAATGAACCCGAGGATTTACCACTTGATGGTTGGAAGTCAACAATTGATAGGCAAAATTTATCTATAAATTGTTGGGAAAATATGGCACATAAATTTTATGAGTATATTCCTAGATATACTAAAGTTAATAGAACTGAGTTACCAACTGAAAATTGTATGGACCCAGATATTATCAATCCTTCAAAAGAGCTTAAAAATGAACCACCTGTATTAACATACGGTCATTACGGAGCATATCGGGCACACGTTGATGGTATTTCTGAAAATTTCAGTGAAGATATAGATGCTTTAATCATTGCCGAAGGTGATTCATATACTGATTTATCACCTGATGAATTTTATGATAAAGTAATGGAATCATACTATTTGGCTCAAAATATTGATGCTAAATTGATTAGTTATGCGGGTCCTATGCATATGACAGGTGGTGAATATTGGAGTAAAATTAAAGATTTGGGTGAATGGTTAGATGTACATCATTTTCTTTTAGGTACCACTTATATGATTATGAAATCACAGAGAGAGGACATTCTTGAAAAAATTAAAATAAAAGGTTGGCATTCACCTGACCTTTGGTTAGCATGGACGTATAGTGGTAGGATAAAAATGATAACCGCTAAAAATCCAATTGTTTATCAAAAAGAAGGTTACTCAGTGTTGGATTATTTAGAAAAATAATATTATTATTACTATAAAGATTATGGAACAAGTTTTTAAAAATATAGAAGAACAAAGATTTTGGAATAACGAATCTAATTGGGATAATGGCGGTCATGAATGGTCTAAATCTTTTGGTACTACAGAAAATTTATGGAACAATTACATATTTGATGACATAAAAGAATATAGAGGTAAAAAAATATTAGAAATAGCGCCGGGACATGGAAGAATGACCCAATTCTTATCCATTTTAGCTTCAGAATTATTAGTTGTGGATTTAAATGAAACTTGTATCTTAAAAACTAAAGAAAAATTAGGTCACCATGTACTAGGGTATTTTGTAAATAACGGAAATGACTTACCTAAGATTAGAAACAATAGTCAAGATTTAGTTTTTTCATTTGACTCTTTTGTGCATATGCACCAAAATGTAATTGATGATTACATTGGTGAAATATATAGGGTTTTAAAACCTGGTGGTAAATCGTTCATACACCATTCTTGGTTATATGGTGGTGAGGATTTATCTTTTTTAAACTGTGCGGGAAGAGCGAGCATGAATCCTGAAGTTTTTAAATCTTTAGTTGAAAAACATAATATGGTAGTAGTAGAACAAAAAACTATAAAGTTTGAACCTTTGGGTTCTTGGGATGGTACTGACTGCATAACAATATTTGAAAAACCCTAATAATATGAATAAGAAAATAGATTTATTTAAAGTATTCATGGCCCCAACCGCGGCAGAAGAAGTAGGAAAAGTCCTAAATAGCGGATACATTGGACAAGGACCTAAAGTTGAAGAATTCGAATCTCAACTAAAAACCTTGTTTAGACACGATTATGTGACAACATTAAATTCAGGAACATCAGGGTTACATTTAGCACTTCATTTGTTAAGAAAACCATCTAAAAATGTTAAAACATTTGATGGTGTTGCTTCTTATGAGTCAAATTGGCCTGGATGGGAACCTGGTGACGAAGTACTTGCATCACCTATGACCTGTACTGCATCAAATTGGCCAATATTAGCTAATGGTTTAAAAATAAAGTGGGTAGATATTGACCCTACAACTTTAAATATGGATTTGGATGATTTAGCAAGAAAAATCACACCAAAGACGAAAGTCATTATGTTAGTACATTGGGGTGGATATCCAAATGATTTAGATAAAATTAAAAAGATTCAACAAGATGCTTATTTTAGATTTGGATTTAAACCTGCGGTTATTGAAGACGGAGCACACTCATTTGGCTCAGAATATAATGGAAAACCAATTGGTACTCACGGGAATTTAACAATGTTTTCATTACAGGCAATTAAACACATTACTTCTATTGATGGTGGTCTTTTATTATCGCCACACAAAGAATTACAAAGAAGAGCTAAGTTAATCAGATGGTATGGTATTGACCGAGATGGTGACAGAAAAGATTTTAGATGTGAGGCTGATGTTGAAGAGTGGGGGTACAAGTTTCATATGAATGATGTTTGTGCAACTGTTGGTATGGAAAATTTAAAACACTTTAAAGAAATTGTTGGTGTACATAGAAGTAATGCTGCATATTATGATAAAGAATTAAAAGACGTTAATGGAGTTACATTATTAAAAAGAGAAAAAGGTCACGATTCGGCTTTTTGGATATATTCAATGTTAGTTGATAATCGAGATGGGTTTTATAAATGGATGGATGAATGTGGAATTTCAGTATCACAAGTACATGAAAGAAATGATAAACATACTTGTGTGAGAGAGTATCGTACAGCATTACCTGCTTTAGATAGAACTATTGGTAAAATAGTTTCAATACCTGTTGGATGGTGGGTAACACCGGAACAAAGGGAATACATTGTAGATTGTATTAAAAAGGGTTGGTAAAATGATACAATTAAGACCATTGATTAAATCTGATTTAAGTTTTTTACTTGAAGTTAGAAATGATTCATCAACTAGAAATAATTTGGAAAATGATTCTATTTTTACTTTAGCTCAGTGTGAACAATGGTTTTTATCAACTAATCCGAAATGGTATATTATAGTTAATGAACATCTAGAATCTGTCGGTTATTTGAGGACTGATGGTGATGAAGTTGGATGTGATATTCACCCTTTACACCGACAAAATGGATATGCTAGAGCTGCTTATAATGAATACTTAAAAGATAAGACATTTGCCAGCTTATGGGTATTTGAAGATAATTTTGCAAAAAAATTATATGAAAGTTTAGGTTTTATTGAAACCAAGTTAACAAAAAAAATAAGGAACAGAGATTATATACATATGATATGGAAAAGGATTATATAGTTATATTAAGTGCTCATATCGATTCTGAAGATAAAAAGAATCTGTTAATTGATAATTTAAAGAGGTTTGCCGCTCAGAATATTGATGTTTGTGTATCAACACATAGTAATCAGTATATGGATGAAATAGCTAAATATGTTAAATATTTTATTTATGATTACAATAATGAATATATTACCTTTAATGATTTTCTATTAAATTCTAACATTATCGATGAAAATTACGGTAAGTACGGAAACAATACTTATATTTTATCTCACGAATTCGGAAGAACAATTCAATACTTTCCCGGTTCACAACACTCCAAAGCAGCATTAATTCTACTTAAAAATGGTATCAACATCGCTAAATCTTACAATTATAAATGGTCAATTTATTTAGAATATGACATTAAAGAACCGACTATTGGTTTTAAAGATTTATTTGAAAATGACATATTAGAATTAAATAAATTACATAAAAAATGTAAATATTATAGTTGTCCAAAAAATGGTGATTTAAATTTTTTATGGGGCGGCTACTTTATTTTTAATACTGATGAAATGTATAATAACCCAACTTTCAATAAAACAAATTGGCATCTAAACAAAGAAAATTGGATTAAAACTTTTAATATCGGATTTTTTGAAAGTATTGTTGAAACTTTAATAAATGAAACATATGACCAATCTGATATTATTTGTCAGGATATAAATGAAATTACAAATAAAATTTGGAATGAAAGTGATTATTTAAAAATATCATCATTTAAAATACATGATTCACAAAAATTTAAAAAAGAGATATTAACAAATGATTTAATCGTCAAAATATTCCCATGTAAAACGGATGATAATTTTGACATATATCTTTATATGTACAATTTTTCAGAATCTGATTTTATTATTGAAAAACTTGAAATTTTTAAAAATAGTGATAAAATATATAGTAACTATAATCATATAATAAACTCAAATTACTGGTATATCCATGAAATAATAAATCTTAATGGAGATGAAGATGGTTTTTTAAAACTTATTTATTCAGTGAGAGACGAATTAAATAATGTAGTTGATAATGAAATGGTTATTAAACTTGAGAATGTTAAAATCATAAATGAAAAATTAATGAGAATTGAATTTAATTAAATAAAATGGAAAATATATTAAAAATAAATGATATTGAGTACGACATGTCATCTCCGAATGGTGTTGAATTTAGAAATCAATACATTAAATCGTTTGGTGATGAGATATTACCTGCAGTAAAAACTAAATGGAACCATATAAATGGATTTTATCTTGAACTAGATAGTAATACTGACCATAATTTTTTGGTTAAAATATTTGATAACGACAATAACTTAATTTATGAAACGTATTTAAAAAATAATATGTTTTGTAAGACAAACAGGGAGTATTACAATGGAATAAGATATGAAGTTTATTATAATGATAATTTAATTTTTGAAGAAACTATAAATTTTAAAAATAAAAAAGTTTATATTGCATTTGATTCGGCTTCTTTAGGTGATACCATATCGTGGGTACCTTATTGTGAAGAATTCAGAAAAAAACATAATTGTGAAGTTGTAGTATCGACATTCCAAAACCACTTATTTGAAAAATCATACCCAAATTTAACATTTATAAGACCTGGTGAAATTGTTCATAATATACATGCATTATTTAATATTGGTTGGTTTTATAATGATAAAAAAGAACCTGAGTACCCGCAAATTATACCACTACAAAAGGCTATTACAAATATTTTAGGTATGGAATTTAAAGAGGTTAAATCCAAAGTATATTTTGAACCTAAAAAAAGACCATTTGATGAGAAATATATATGTATTGCAACAAACTCAACTGCTGGTTGTAAATTGTGGAATAACCCTAATGGGTGGGTTGAGTTGGTTGAATACCTTATTAATCGTGGATATAAAGTTATTAATATATCTAAAGACGGTGACAAAATACCTGGTGTTATAAATTTAGAAGATGATACATTACCTAATACTATGAATGTAATATACCATAGTGATTTTGTGATTGGATTGTCTAGCGGATTATCGTGGTTAAGTTGGGGGATGGATAAACATGTTGTAATGATTTCTAATTTTACTGAACCTGACCATGAATTTACAACAAATTGTACAAGAATTACAAACCCAAGTGTTTGTAACGGATGTTGGAATAATCCTATGTTTAAATTTGATAAAGGGGATTGGTATTGGTGTCCCGAACATAAGGGAACAGAAAGACAATTCGAATGTCATAAATCGATAACATCTCAAATGGTAATAAAAAACATATTAAAACTATTAAGGTAAAATATAATATTTAAAACCTAATATTGAGTGTAAAAAAATAAAATTTAATTATGGAAAACCCAAATATTGTAAATGTTCATGAGTGTGAAGGATGTAAAGTACCTAAGGGATGGGGACATGAAATTATTTTTGAAAATAATGAATTATATTGTGGTAAGCTGTTAGTTTTTAAAAAAGGATGTAAGTTTTCGATGCACTACCATATGATTAAAGATGAAACGTGGTATGTTGAAAGCGGAGAATTTTTATATCGATGGATTGATACTGAAACTGCTGAAATGAACACAGATGTATTAACTGAAGGTGATACTGTAAGGCAAAGACCAGGTCAACCACACCAATTAGAGGCATTAACCGATGGTGTTGTTTTTGAAGTTTCAACACAACATTTTGATTCAGATTCGTATCGAATATGGAAGGGAGACAATCTGGTCAAGTAAAAGTTTGGGTTAATGGAACTTTTGATGTAGTTCATAGAGGTCATTTAGAACTTCTTGAGTTTGCATCATCTCTTGGCGATGTTAGGGTTGGTATTGACTACGATAATAGAGTTAAAGAATTAAAGGGTGATGAAAGACCATTAAATATGTGGTCTGATAGATGTTATTTTTTAAGTAGAATTACAGGTATTGATAGTATTGTTGGGTTTGGAAGTGATTTTGAATTGGAAGAACAAATAAGAAAATGGTCACCAAATTATTTGATTGTTGGTTCTGATTATCGTGATAAAAATGTAATTGGTTCACAACACGCTAAGAATGTTGTTTTCTTTGATAAAATTGAGGGATACTCATCAACTAAAATTATAAATTATGGTAAAGATATTAGTAATAGGTGAACTTTGTGTTGATAGATTCATCTATGGGTTTGTAAATAGATTATGTCCTGAAGCACCAGTTCCCGTATTAAATCCTGTCGAAATACGAGAAAATAATGGTATGGCCGGTAATGTTGTTAATAATTTAAAAGCACTATCGGATGGTATTGAAGTTGTTCATTGGCATCAATCAAATAAAATAGAAAAAACTCGTTTTGTTGAAAAAAAGAGTAATCAAATGATTGTACGAGTAGATGATGGAGAATTATTAAAATGTGAATCACTACATTATATTTCACCAGAACAAAAGAAGACAATTGCCGAATCTGATATTGTGATTATTAGTGATTATAATAAAGGATACCTAAGTAATACTATTATTAGAGAAATTAGTGAAATGTCTAAGTTAATTATAATGGATAGTAAAAAACAATTAACTTATGAACTTATTGAACATATTGATTTTATTAAACTTAATCAAAACGAATATAAAAATAATAAAGAAATTGCTGATGAGTACGGTGAAAAATTTATTATAACTTTAGGTGGTGATGGAGTTAAACATAATCATATACATTACGTTAGTAATAACCCACAAGAAACTATAGATGTCAGTGGAGCTGGAGATACCTTTGTATCCTCATTTATTTTAAAATATTATAAGACAAATAATATTGAAGAATCATTGAATTTTGCGAACGATGTTTGTGCAAATGTTGTTGCAAAAAAAGGAGTTGCAGTTCCTGATGAAAGATTTAAAATTTAATCTTTTTTCTCAAATCGTTTGTAAATCTCCAAAAGACGTAAGGCACTATTTAAATCAGATTCCAACTTTTCTAATTCTTTAGCATTGGTTGGTTTGGAAGCC
>Ga0222714_10003653_pt1 | contig 15501 bp, 15 predicted proteins | sample C33_3DmetaG_FD_165048 | JGI IMG/M metagenome (GOLD analysis project Ga0222714, IMG submission 165048) | Estuarine water microbial communities from San Francisco Bay, California, United States - C33_3D | ecosystem: Environmental > Aquatic > Marine > Unclassified | place: USA: California...
AAGCATATGACTCAACTCGGTGGAATTAATCGCGCTATTTCCACAATAACACGAGATGAACTCTTGGGTGCGCGGGTCCTGAAATGACCGAATGACGCGATGGAATGCGGCCATTGTCGCCGACGCCGTCGCCGTGTCTGTGTGCGTAATACAAATCAGGTGATTCTCGATTAGGTACCCCGCGGACGACGACGACGCCGCGTCTGGCGTAAGAAGACAATACGCAAACTTATATTCCCCCACACCATACCCACGATTCAGGACAATCATCGGCGTCCGGATGCCAGGCCGGTCGATAAACGCTTTTTTTATGGGATTTTTATAGGTTTTATCAACGAACTTCCCGTTTACAATATTCGAACTATAGACCAGACGGGTTTTCGTGGGGTCGTCCGTGAGGATATTCTTACACTGGTTCCATACGACGGTTCCAATGTTGACTTTGAATCCGAGGTCGTGTAATGACCGAGCCCCCACATATAACGATGTTAACCGAGGGAGGTTATCGGTGAAGATTGTCGCGCCATATTTTTCAAATACACCGCCGACACCGCCGCCATCGACACCGCCGCCGCATGTGCCGAGTTTTTGTAGAATGAGTATCATTGTGCCTTGTGCCGTATCCAGATACGCATCGCTCATGTTACTGTCGCTACAGCGGCTGATATGAAGAATCGCGAAATGGCGCACAATATATTTACGCGTCTTGTCATAATATTGTGAATTCATGAAACTAGAGGGAAGCACGAAACAAAGCACTCCGCCCACACGAAGTAGCTTCGCGGACTTCATAATAAATAGGATGAATATATTTGGCCGTCCATCAAAGTAGGGGTAGTATTCCGCCGCGACGTCTTCTTTCTTCATTACGAAATATGGCGGATTGCCGATGATGAGATCGGGGCTCGCGCTCGCGCTCGCGGCGGTGGCGTCGTTGTATGTCATGAAATCACCGTGCTGGACGCGGACGCATGGGCATGTGCCTGCGAATTTCTGCGATACTGCTTTATAAATGAGGGGGTGAAACTCTATTCCGGTTATATTTGCGTCCGGGTATGCGCGGGACAGCGCCGTAATAAATTCACCAGAGCCACACGATGGTTCGAGAATCGTGCGTATTGTTACCGACACACCGCGTAATAACGTCACGATACGCTGAATACACGATGGCGGTGTGAAGAATATCCCGCCGCTTTTCTTTTCTTCGGGGGTTAATGTCGCAGTGAGCTGTAATGACAATTCAGAGAACGGAGCCGGAGGCGGAGTGTCGGGAGCCGGAGGCGGAGTGTCGGGAGCCGGAGGCGGAGTGTCGGGAGCCGGAGGCGGAGTGCCGGGAGCCGGAGGCGGAGTGTCGGGAGCCGGAGGCGGAGTGTCGGGAGCCGGAGGCGGAGTGCCGGGAGCCGGAGGCGGAGTGTCGGGAGCTGACGTAGTCGGCATCGTAGTCGTGATCGATTTCATTGTATGTTATGTATTATATATAATATACAATCAATTTTCTAGCGTAAGTCGTATATTCGCGTATACATTCGCGCGTTGTCCAACGTTATAAATATCTTTACTATGGGTATTACACCTCGCAACTCCCCCACTTCCGTGAAGTATGACACATTGCCGTGTATTAGACAACCGTACATCACACGCGTGTAAATAATAGACGAATCCGTGCGACGTTACTTCGTGATTGATATAGACCGGCACTATCTGCTTGGCAAATAGTTCGCGAATATCCACGTCGAGAGAAATGAACACGTTATTATCATCATCAATGTCAACATGTTCGGGGAGTTCAGGGTCGCATAATACGAACACTTCGCGTTCGAGAGCGTCATCCGACGCCGCCGCTTTCTTGAAATGAAGCTCGCTATGCCAGAGCGGAATATAATACGAGTGCGCGTTTTCTTGAAGAATATAGACACGGTCTAATAACATATCCAGAAGGGACGGGTTCAGACGAACGACGAGGTCTTCGCCGGTCTTTTCTTCCACAATACGAGATAGTTCATCCATCATCTCTCGAGAGATTCCAAATAAGTCCTGGTTCTTCGAGAGAAGGTCGTATATTGTAATACACGAATGCTTCTCCATATTACGAAACATTGTGATTCCCGATTGTATTCCCTTGGTTATAATAAGTTGAATGAGAGATTGTATTGCGGACGCGTCCGCCGCCGCCCCAGTCGCCGACGCCGACATTTTAACCAGAATCGTCTGGATGAAGAGTTGAAGAATACTATCATAACCTGTTTCCGTCTCATAATTATAATTATCCGTCGAATAAAAATAGTCCTTGACGCGTTTATGCGCGTCATTGATTTCTTTGAATCTCTCGGTGGTGTCTTTGACGGAACTATCGGCGCTCGCTTTATCCGGATGATGTTTCAGCGCAAGAAAATGATACCGCTTATTTAATTCTTTGATGGATGTTGGCGCGACTCCATCCGCGAACCCTAGTATATGTAATGAAGATTGAATCACTTCAGGGAAATCAGGCATTGGATACCGACGGAAATTGATGCGTGTAGCCGTGTATCTTACATACTAATAATAAGACGAAATTCTCTAAATGATATATCGGGCGGTAATTATTATTGAAATACTGAAAAAACGTATAGGTCCGTATCATGATGTCGTCCATCATTTCTGGCAAAAGCGACCCCTCTTGTAATAAACGACGAAGAATGGACCAGACACATTCTTGGATATTTATATCGTATGTTAACAAATCATAGAGTCGTTCTCTCAGCGAGTCATATTTCAATTGTGCGTCTGGCGAGAGAATAATATCCCCGATACAATTACATATATTCTCGTGGGGCTCGGTGAGTTCCGTCGTATTGGATTTCAATGCCTTGATATTGGTTATGGTTTCCAATCGAAATTTACTCGTTAAACGAACGGGGGTTTCTTTGATGACGAGGATTGACGACGGTGTGGCGGAGGTCGGTGTCGCCGGTGTCGCCGGTGTCGCCGCCGATGACGGAAATAAACACTTGTTATACATTGTCACAGTCGGACGTTTGAACGGAATCATTTTACACCGTTGAAGTATATTATCGGGGAGAAAACTCACGTGGTCTGATATAATAATGAATTTGAGATTATCCATCATATAACTATAAAACGTTTCCAATAGCTCGCTATGTATTTTGTGGAAATTTTTACACATAACGAATGCGGTAGTATTCGGCCGCGAACTCACGATATCCTGGATTTGGTTATAGATTTCATTCCATAAATGCTTGGAATTACACCCGAGGAGCGACATATCCACCTCAAAATGGCAGTCGCTGATTTTGATGAAAAATGTGTCCTTGTTGTAGGCTACGGCAATGCGTTTCTCGTATTTTAATTGCGATGGACTATAACGCGAAATCATATACAATGCGTGGCTATACTTTCCTACCCCACTCGGGCCGTATATTATCATACTTGGTAAGGATTGTATGTCAGGAGGGAATGTTGCGAATACTTTTTTAATGACGGGATGGAGTGAATATTCTTCTACCTTTTTTACATATTCACAGAAATGTGTATCGAAGAACTTCATTGCGGCGGGCGGGCGGCGCGATTACTATGTATCAATGCCGTTGGTTTATACCCGTTTCTACCAAAGTAATTTATCCGCCAACCATCCGTTCGTCCATTTGGTGTGACGGTCGCGTTCGTGCCGCATTTTATAAAGACGGCGACGTGTCTTTGCGTAGGAGAGTCCTCGGGTGCGAATATATGTCGGAAAATCATTCATACCCGCAGCGCCGACACTGGCGATTTTGCGCGATTTACGAAATACGTCTATTTTCTTCGCAGGGTTTGTGGAAGGTTTCACAACGACGCCGATTTGGGTGGCGCGTTTGCGCGTATAATTCGTGATACGGTATTTCATTCTGCGTGTTAAAATATCGTGAGAGAATATTTTTCACTTAAACCGATAAGTTTATCCACTATAATAGAGCCGACAATGAACGTAGTCATAACTCCTGGCGAATATAAATGCTCACAGATTTACTTCACTGAAACAAAGCCGAATATCCATATTCCTAATAGCACATTTAATAGAATCAGCTACTCTACCAAGGATTTCGTAATGAACGGAATCTACCTACAGTTTGAGTTGTTCACTCGACAAAACGACCAGAACTATAATAGCAATATTTATAACTGTCAATTCGACCCGAATCACGAACATAATCGGTTGATGCTTTCTATATTTCAGACGATTGAAACCGGTATATTAGATAAGTGGACGCGAATTCGCGCGTCGTCGGCGCCGGCGGCATGTACTAGCACACCGAGACCGATACTGGCGGGAGATATCATACAACAATTACGCAGCGGTGTAATTAGTGTATGGAAAAATGATATGCGTCATTATGACAAACCGCAGTTTCAGCACTTTATAATTAAAATATCGGGGGTGTGGGAAAATGAAACGGGGTGCGGGTTGACGTATAAGTTTTTTTAGTGGGGTTGCGCCCCCAAACGACGCAGGGCGATAAGTGGGGCGATTTCGCATCATCAAAACCTTAAAAAATCGGGGTCAGAAGGTGGGAATGTTTTTATAGGACTTGCTCTAGAATGGATTCGTATATCGCATATAACTGTAAAGGGTTTGTTACCCATCCGTCGTAAAGAACCGCAATATGATTTCATTAAGCACCATACACCCACCCGCCAGAAGCGCGACAAACGCCGCGATATACGGCCCGTATTTCGACATCGCCTCGCTATACTGCCCCATCTCCGACGAGCACAGCATTTGTTGATTGATATACGCATACATAATCCCCGCCTGGACCAATAAAAGAATGTTTACTGCGGTATCAAATGTCACATACGATTCCGCAACATGCCCCGAATTGATTTTATTATAGTATACCGTATTCTGATAAATAATCCATCCTAGCAGCCCCATAAACATCGTAATCGGGACAACATTCAACATACTCATCTTCGCGATACACCCGGGTTTATTCACGTCATATTTATTCAGTGTAATGGATACAATCGTAATCATAAGGCAGACAGTCCAGAGGAGTGTCAAGTAGTAGAAGATATACGATTTGAAGTATACGGTGATTTCCTTCTTCAATCCCGACGAGTCTTTTTTCTTGATTTCATCCTTGATGAGAGATACATCCGTGAGACTATTCACATCGCTAAATGATGGCGCGGCGTTTTCATTATAACTATACTGGAATATCATTTTGATGACAATCGTGATAATAATCAGCATTGAGAAAATCTTAAATGACGGGACCAGGTCATTGGGGCCTGCGAGTTTATCCATTTCGAATTCGGTTATATTCTATTTAGATAATAAATGCGTTATGTATCTATTACAGCGACCGCGACGACAATGACAACGACGACCGCGACGACAGCGAAGACCGCGACGCGGAAAACGATTCTCGTAACTGGCGGGGCCGGTTTTATCGGGTCTAATCTGTGTATCCACCTTCTCTCGCAATCCCCCGACAACCATGTGATTTGTGTGGATAATCTCATCACCGGCCATCTAGAGAATCTAGCCGACAATGCGGCTATGAATCCACGATTTAGCTTCATTGAATACGATATCACGAAAGCCATCGACCCCACACTATTCGGAGAGGAGCATATCGACGAAATCTACCATCTCGCGTCGATTGCGTCCCCCGAGAAATATAAAAAATACCCGATGGAGACCCTTCTCACGTCAATCAATGGCACCCAGCGCGTCTTGGACTATTGTGTATTATACAATTGTAAAATGCTGTTTACATCTACGAGCGAGGTATACGGTGACCCCCTCGTCCACCCGCAGCCCGAGACCTATTATGGTAACGTGAATACTATGGGAGAACGGTCTTGTTATGACGAGGGGAAGCGTGCGGCCGAGACGTTGGTCTATGAATACCAGAAACGGTTCCCGGATTTAGACCTGAAAGTCGCGCGGTTATTCAATACCTATGGGCCGCGGATGGACCTGGATGATGGGCGGGTCATCACGAATTTTATTCGGCAGATTAAGCGTGGTGCGCCGATTGAGATTTACGGGGATGGGACGCAGACCAGGTCGTTTTGCTACGTGGATGACACGGTCAGGGCGTTGGTGGCGTTTATGGGCGCGGCGGAGACGAGTGTAGGCGATGTAGGGCCGGTGAATATCGGGAATCCGGCGTGCGAATTCACGATGAATGAGCTTGTGGAGGTGTTTAGGCGGGTGTTGGGGCGCGACGGTAGCGGTAGCGACGGAGACGCATTCGCAGTGAAATACCTGCCGAGGACTCAGGATGACCCAATGTGCCGCCGACCCGTTATTACGAAAGCGCAAGAATTGTTTGGGTTCAGGTGTGATGTCACTCTGGAAGAGGGGATACAACGCGTTTGGGATTATTTCCTGTGAAAAATAATAGATGTATTATATATAAAAATTATTAATCGATATGGAAGAACACAACAACGTCGAGCCCGACATCGAGCAATATAGAGAATTGTTGTTTAATATTGTCGGCCAGAATATGCCCGTTGATTTGCTGCCTTTGATACAAGGACGACTAGACACTAATGATATAATACATAATGCTATTAACCAAATAGTTCATGATAATCCAGATGATGTAGATGATGGAAATCCTCCTCCACTTATGAGGAACAGACCGCGTGTAACTGAACTGGAACGGATTTATAATAATATCAGAACATTGTTAGGACAACCACAAGGACCACAAGGACCACAAGGACAACCAGGACAACCAGGACAACCAGAACCACTACGAGACGAAGGAGTATCAATAGAACGACTCGGGGGTAAACTCCGAAAAACCTCCAAAAAGCGTCCCACCCGTCGTGGTCGTTCATCCAAGGCTCGCAAGTCCCGCAAGGCTCGCAAATCCCGCACTACGCGCCGTAAGTAAATGTTCACTTCTTCTTGAAGAACCCGAACTTCGGTTTTGGTTTCGCCGGCGCAGCCGCATCAGCCGCGATCCACTCGTATAACACCCCCGCCTCACACGTGATATAATTCCCGTGTTTTTCTGCGAACCCTTTTAGCGCCACGAACGCGGGTTTATTCATTTTAGCCGTTTTATGAAAGATATACGGTCCATATCTTCCATATCTTATTGTTGTATTTTCGTCAATGGTGCGTAATATTTGGCCTTGGATATACGTCGCGGGTGCTGACGTGGTAGCGGCAGGTTCTCCGTCTTTATCTTCGACGACCACCACAGGCGCACTATTTCTCTCAATAAACTTTATGATTTCTTCTAATGTCAAATCAAACTCGGATTTTTGATTTGTCGTCGTTTTTGATTTATGAGCATATTTGCCACCCGCCGCCGCAATAGTAGGAGCACCCCCACCTTGTTGCAGTAACGGACGTAACGAGAGATTTGTATTCCCCCATGTGACATAGGCACCATATTTCCCGCTTTTAATAATAACATCTTGGCCTTGATATTGACCCATCAATCGTCCGCCTCCAGCAACTGATATTGGCGCGGGGGCTGATGAAGATACAACTCCACCACCTTCTTCGCCTAGCATATACGCGAGAGAATACTCCCCGCGCTGTATTTTAGCATATTCTAGATTGGGGCGCACACTTTTAAATATGAATTTCGGTTTCTTCGTGGAGTGTGTCGTTTCCGATACAGTCGTTTCCGTGTCCGTGTCCGCGTCGTCGTCCGTGTCCGTATCAGCAGCATTATCCGCATCCGTCACGCGACACCTAATCACCGGCCCATTCTTCCCCATGATATACGAATGCCTGTCATCGATTTGTATTTCTTCTTTTATCACCCCGCGCTCTTTAAGTTCCCGTAATTGCGCGGCGACCTCAAACCAGCATTTATAACACAATTCATGCCATACCATCCCGTCGGTCGCGATTTCATCGAGCTGGTTCTCCATATTCTGCGTGAACTCGTATTCAAAGAGGGGGGCGAAGTGCGCGAGCAGGAACTCAATAACGATAATTCCGAGAGGCTGAATAACGAGTTTCCTGGACTCACCTCCAATCTCTCGAACTTCTGTTTTTGATTCTACTTTTTTGGACCCCCGCTTTGATGGGGGATTGAGCGAAGCGTCAATGTCAGCCGATACCACGAATTCGCGGCACTCGGTGGGTTTCCCCGGGACGTCCTTGAGTTTGACATACCCGCGCTCCTGGATTTTATCGATGAGACTGGAAAAGGTGGACGGGCGACCAATCCCCATTTTCTCGAGCAGCTGAACGAGACCAGACTCGGTATAATGCGACTTTGTATTACGGAGGGAGCATTTGGTCGTAATGCGTTTGAAGGGCATCGCGGGGGAGGCCACAGCGGCGGACGCAGACGCGAGAGACGCGAAATAGGAGTATTCACTCGCCTCGGCGTCATACCCTCCCGCTACGAGTTTCCATCCCGGTTTTATAACTTGTTCTGCTGTGTATCTGTATTCGCACCCGGCGCCCGCGCCGCCCGCGCCCTGGACCGCGACAGGAGACGAAATCGCCATTGTGATGGTTTGGCATATGGCCGGCGCCATTAGACTCTCCAGTGTATTCCTGTGAATCATAGAATAGAGTCTGTGTTCTCTCGGATGACAAGATTGGGGAAGTAAAGTTCGAGAGATATCCGTGGGACGGATGGCTTCGTGGGCGGCGGCGGCGGCGGCGCTAGACCCACTACCACTAGACACACCCGAGAGATTTCCAATAAGGTCCGCCCCCCCCTCGAACCGTTTCCGAATATAGTCGCACGCCTTCGCCACGAATTCCGCCGAATATACCTTACTATCTGTTCTCATATACGTAATATACCCCCCCTCATATAACTTCTGCGCGACGGACATGGTGTCTTTCGGCGAGAGATGAAGGTCGTTGCTCGCAGCCTGCTGAAGCGTGCTGGTAGAATAAGGGCGCGGTGGTGGCTTCGTCGCCTTTTTAGGCGCGCCCACGGTCGCACGAAACCCCGCATCGGGCGCCGCCGCTGTTTCCCGGATAAATCTCTCGAGTGCCGCGGTCGATTCTATCTCTGTCGAGAGATGAAATGTAAGATTGAGTTTAGTGAAGATACCCGAGACGGTATACACCATGACCGCCGTAGATGCTTCTATTTCTTTATAATTCTCATAGATGAGACGCAGAGCAGGAGTCTGGCAACGCCCCGCCGAGAGATTTGTATGCGCGACATAGGTCCATAATACGGGTGATATTTTATACCCGACGACGAGGTCGAGCACCTGGCGCGCCTGCTGTGCGAGGACGATGGACATATTGATGACGCGGGGGGCGGCGACGGCGGCCTTAAGCGCCGGTTCTGTGATTTCGTGGAATATAATGCGCTTGGTCGTTGCTACCGGGAGATGGAAGACCTGGCACAAATGCCAGGCGATGGCCTCGCCTTCACGATCGTCGTCTGTGGCGAGGATGACTTCGCTGGCGTCGGCGATGGCGGCGCGGAGTTTCGCGACATGGGCCTGCTTCGACGACATAATCGCGAACTTAATGGCGAAATCGTGGTCGACGTCGATGGATTTAAGACCGTCCGCGATCTCTCGGATATGCCCGAAACTGGCGAGACACATATACGCGTCTTTGCCGAGGTAGGACTCGATTTTCTGGCACTTGGCGGGGGATTCGACGATGATGAGGGCACGACGACCGGTGGTGGAGCGGGGGGGTGCGGAGGCAGCCGAGGCAGTGCCGGGGCGTGGGGCGTAGGCGGCGGGGCGTGGAGTTGCCGACGGCTTTATTTTGAACTTGGGAGGCATTGTGTATATTGTAATTTCATATACAAAATACGCATTCAATTTTATACTTGTTTGTGTTTCTTTGATTTGCGGTGATAATATAATAAAGATTTTTCTATCTATAGTAATTCAACGAACATTGAAGTTAAAAATTGAAACAATATAAAACATATTTATATCACTAGAAACCCTATACGATTTGTTTAATGGCGGCGCAATATATTTACTTATTGAAAACGAGAGAATTCATAAATGCAAACCAAGAAGTTTATAAAGTCGGGAGAACAAAACAAGAAAATCAAACAAGATTCAAACAATATCCAAAGGGTTCGGTTTTATATTTTCAAATGATTTGTAATAACTGCAACACTATTGAAAAAAAAGTATTGAGTTTATTCAAAGAAATTTTCATTCCCAGAAAAGACATCGGAAGTGAATCCTTTGAAGGAGACTATAATGAAATGATTAGTATAATTTATTCTACAATAAAACAAGAGAAACCCGATACCGAACACGCTACGCACGAAGAAGAGTGCGCAACATATGAAAGTAATCCTGATGATGAAAATGAATACAACGAATCCGATGAAGAAGAAATACGATATGAGATTAAAACATACGAGGAATGGATTAAATATACTAATATTGCTGGTATAATTATTACTAATAAAAAAAAGGGTGAAGGGTATTTTCGGTTTAAAGGCCAATTATGGAGTGAATTGTATGACAAGAATCGTTTTGATTTTGATGAAAACAATATGGAAGTTTTATCAGAAGTTATTGAACATAATCAACCTATACTTTGGAAAATAGATAGTTGCAGTAGCGAATTATTAGATGATAAAACAATACACGAACAACTTGAACAAAAACGACAATATAAATTATTAATTAGTGTAGACTATAATGTCCAAGAAATATGTAAAGATATAATTAAAAAATGCTATATTGAAAATTGTGAATACTACGAATTAAAACCTTACGAATATGTATTTTGGTCAGAAAAACCGGATGATAAAAAAACTGGGCGTTCAGAATATTCTATATTCAATTCTCAAACATTTACATTTAATGATGTAGATATGTTGATTAATAATAAAATACTAACATCTACACGTGCTGGGGGGAGGTGTATATTAGTAAAAACCACTTGTGATGTAAATATAGTTGACAACATATTAGATACATTAATTGAACATGATATTAAACATAAATATAAAACCCTCTTGCGGAATCTAATTGTTAAACCAAATGAAAAACGAATAATATTCTATGATTCTGATGAGTGTTTAATGACTACATTTGTAACTGATTTATTAAATTCTATTTTAGGTTCAGGAGCATATGTAAGTTCAGATGAATTTTATCATAATAAAAAAGATTTTATAAATAATCTAAAAATAACAAAACCAAGATGTATTCTAATTAAAAATATCAAGGGAGTAAAACTGGAAACGCAATTAAATACATTTGAAAAAATAGGGTTCAAAAATATTATTGTATATGATTGTTATCAAAAAGAACGCAAACCAGTTTATAATATCGCAAAATATAAGAATTATTTACAAGAGAATAAGCAAGTGTTAATGAACCTGATAAAAGAAGAAAACCGATATGAACCAGAAAACTGGGATTCTGAAATACATCATAATGATAGTATATTTTACAAGTCCAGACTTTTAATGACTAACTTTTTGAGATGGAGCTGTATAGTATAATTCATATTAAACCAAAACTATAAACATGCGTTCTAATATGCTTTCAGTTTTCTGTGAATTGAAAATCCTTTGTATTTTGTATTCAATAATTTTTTTACGATGTTTACACATTATTATGTATCTAATACATAATAATGAACAACGCCAACTCCTCCCGATGGTATAAATCCCTCAATCAATCCCCCCTCACCCCGCCCAGTTGGGTCTTCCCCATCGCGTGGACGATTTTGTATACACTCATCATTGCGTCTGGCGTGGTATTCCTCTCCGCCACCACCACCATCAGTGCGGGCGTCCGTTCCACCGGATTCTTCTACTATTGCGCGGCGTGGGTCCTAAATCTCTCGTGGTCCCAGATATTCTTCCGTTTTCAGCGCCCCGACCTGAGTTTCGTCGTGATTCTCGCAATGCTCGCGTTCATCGCCCTTAATATCCGCGCGTTTTATACGGTGAGCCGGACCGCGGCATATTTACTCGTCCCGTATGTTGCGTGGGTGTCATTTGCGACCTACCTAAATGGGTATATCCTCTTTATGAATCCGGCGAGGAGTGCGTAGATGCGTCCACTGCTGCCTGCGCGGCCTTAAACTCTGCCCACGTCAGCTTCTTCTCGGGAATCGCCGGCCGCGATGTCTTCGCCGCCTTCGTCGCCACCCGCTTCTCCTTCGCCGCCTGCTCCGCGTCTAAATTCTCCGCCCGCTTCAGCGCGCTATCCACGTAGATACTCTTCAGAATTTTACCGACTTTAAACGACCCCTCGTGCTGGTCTAGCTTCCCGTCCTCAATCTCTCGGAGGACGCGAATCATTTGCATCAGGAGGTTTAGGTCAATCTCCCCCGATTTCAGCCGGTTATACAAATCCGTGTAATAGGTGAATAGAAAGACGCACCGAGAGACACACATTGCGTCAAATTGTTTGGGGTTAGATTTGGCTAAACGCCCGTAATCGCGTTTGAGTTGTATCATCGTCGTGACATCCTGGTGAATTTGTGAGCTATGTTTGACGTTGCGTATGACCTCGGTATGGTCTTCGGTTCCGTTGGCTTCGATGAGTTTCTGAAGGTGAATGCGTTGTTCGGGGTCCATCGTCGTGCGGGTCGTGTATATATTACGCGCACAGTATTTAGACCATATTCAAACGCGAACACCCCCGATGTTTATTTTATAATTGTTATATATACGCGATGCCTCTCAATATTCAAGCAGCACCACAAGCACCCAGTTATGACGCGGCGAGTATCCAGGTCCCGGCGAATATTGCGACACCGCAAGCCACGATGGATGCCGTCAAGGCGCAACAGGGACAATTAAATGCGGTGAATACACTATCAGGTGGCCGTAGCCGTAGCCGCAGTCGTCGTCGCGGTCCGCGCACACAACAACGCAACCGTAAATCATTTATTAGCACATACAAAGGCCGCCGATATATCGCGAAGCAGCAGGAGCAACAGACCGGTGGCAGCGGCTCAATCGTCATTCCACAAGTGGGGTCGACCTGCTCGGCTGGCCCCCAATGCGCCGGAGCACAAAACGCCAGTTTCACCGCGCTTCATAATCAAGCACAATCCAATAGCATTAATGACGCATATGCGACACAGAAAGGAGGGCGCAAAAAGGTGCGATTCAGTCACGCGACGGCGCGCCACCGCCGGTCTCACCGCCGCCATCCTCGCCACGACCAATCTCTCACGAGTATGGTTGCCTACAATATTAAGAAGGTGATGCGTAAGATATTCGCGTAGTGCGATAGCACCCGATGAGATATTATATGAGGGTAATATAACGGAAGACGCAAATCGTAGTCGTCGAATATGAAATCAACAGATATCGCATTTACAATTCTTATTATTGTCGTCTTTATTGGGCTCTATTTATCCAATATTTTAGCAATTGGAATGAAAAAGGTAGAGGACAACTGGCCGCTCTATCGATGTAGTCCCGCTGTGATGCCCTTTGCGAAACTATTCGGACACGATGTGGGTGACAATTTTATGCAGTGTATTCAGACCACCCAAAGCAGCTATATGGACTACCTGATGATGCCACTGAATCACGTAATTTCATTGGTGGGGTCGGTGGCGACCAAAATCGTCAAAGATACGGAAAGCATTCGCGGGTTCATCGGCGGTCTGCGTGATAAAATTATGGGGATTGTGAAGAACATTTTCGGGATTTTCAATAATATCATCATCGGGTTTCAACGTATTATTATCGCGATGAGAGATTTAGTCAATAAACTCGCCGGTATTTTCGCTACGCTGATGTTTGTCATGTCGAGTGCGCTTATGGTGATGAAGAGTTTGTGGGGAGGCATATTCGGACAGATGGTCCGGTCATTGGGACGGTAGATAAATAATATCTAATGAAGTAGTATAACACACATACATACACACAATGGCTTATGAACGTGGCGTCGTAATGTTGGCGCATTCCGCGATGATTGGTATCGCTATTTATCTGATGATGCGATACGTATTCAATCAGTCCGCACTCGTGGCGGAAGACCGGTCCATCGTGATTGGCGCATTTGTTCTTATTTATATGGTGATGTTCGGACACGGAATGCCAGGGCAGATGAATAGGAATCTCTCGTTTCTCTCGTAGCCGTGGAGCAGCCTCCGCCGGGCGACGGGTGATATTCAAATATAAGTAAAATATATCTGAATAAAGTTATGACGGATACTATATTATCCTTTATAATATCCACAGCAAATGACTATCTAGTAGATTTAGGGTTTATATCTAAAAAAATCGGAGATAAATCAATCGATAAAAGTAAAGAGACCATTCGCAAATCCGTGTTTTCATCATTACAAGATTACGCAAAGCAAGGAACCGTAAAACTAGACGAAAAACTAGAAAAAATAAAAAAACAGCCTCTCGTTGACCGAGTGAATTATTTATACGGGGATAATACATTTACTGGACGTTATGGTATTGATATTATCAAAGTATGTCTCGTCATCTTTTTATTTATGTCGGCGATTACATACTTCCAACTTCAGAATAAGCTGCTGGAAGTTAAGCGTGATTGGCCCGAATATAGATGCCGCCCTGATGTTATGCCATTCGCGGGATGGATTAATGCGCCGGATGGGGTGAGTCCATTGGAATATACCAAACAGAATTTTATGGAATGTAGCGCGAATAGTACGAAGGGGGTGTTTGACCGACCCATGAGTATGGTCTATGTGATTTTTAATGTCATTATGGGCGTCTTCAAGAATATATTGGGCGTGATTGAGCAGTTCCGCCTGCTATTCAACCGGATGCGCGATGCTCTGAAGAATATCTTTTTATCGGTATTTTTCCGTATCCAAAATATTATTATCCCAGTCCAAACGATGTTGATTAAAATGGTCGATTTTTTTGAGAAAATAAAAGGTATATTAGCAACATTTTTACTAACATTTGTGGGCGCATTATGGTCGTTTTATTCCCTAATCGGTTCTATCTATGAACTGGTCATCATTATATTGATAGTTATGATTATTGTCATTATTGTATTGTGGTATATTCCATTCGTCGGCTGGGTGCTCGCAATTGCGGCCATCGCGGTTTTTCTCACTATCGCAATTCCACTCATTATGTTGGGGATTGTATCTCGTCAAATTACACGACAGCGAACGAGTCGTATTCCGGCGCCGTAGGCCGTAGGCCCGTAGTATTTAGAAATGATTGAATGAATGAGTGAGCGAGTGAGCGAATGAATGAATAATTATCTATGGTTTTATTATAATCACCTGTCCAGCGATTATTGTTTTATAAAACAATCGAAATGAACTACAAACTTATTCTACTCGTCCTGGTATCCCTGTTTATCGGCGCAAATCTAATGTGCGGTTGTTGCCGATACCCGATTTTTACCTACCTGATGGGGCGTAACGGCGCCTCGATAAAGGAGGGTATTGATAATAAAAATGTCGGAACACCGGGTTCCGCTGCGTCCAAGAAGAAAGCCGCCGATGATGCGGCCGAAATGCTTGCCAAAGAACAAGAGTTACCCAACATCATTAAGGCGACCAGCACCCCGGTAAAAGAATCAATGATTTCCGGACTGCCGACG
>Ga0222714_10003654_pt1 | contig 15494 bp, 10 predicted proteins | sample C33_3DmetaG_FD_165048 | JGI IMG/M metagenome (GOLD analysis project Ga0222714, IMG submission 165048) | Estuarine water microbial communities from San Francisco Bay, California, United States - C33_3D | ecosystem: Environmental > Aquatic > Marine > Unclassified | place: USA: California...
GAAGGGTCACCTGATTGCCATCGGTGAATGGTCGGAGGACAGGCACTCCGCGCTGGCGGCCGAACTGGAGGGGCAGGTCTCCTCGGCGTGGAAGGAGGCCGTCACCTACGGCACCCTCAACGAAGCGCCGCGCCTCGATCCCCACCTGATGTTCGAGGATGTCTTCAAGGAGATGCCCGAGCATCTCAAGCGGCAGGACGCCGAGCTGCGCGCCGAACGGGAGGGGGGCTGACCATGGCACAGATGAACATGATCCAGGCCCTCAACTCGGCCATGGACATCATGCTCGGCCGTGATCCCAAGGTGGTTCTGCTGGGCGAGGATATCGGCTACTTTGGGGGTGTTTTTCGCACCACCGACGGCCTGCAGCGGAAGTACGGTCCGCACCGGGTGCTGGATACCCCGATTGCCGAGGGCGGCATCGTGGCCGCAGCCATCGGCATGGGGGTCAACGGCCTGCGGCCGGTGGCCGAAATCCAGTTCGCGGACTACATTTATCCGGCCTACGATCAGATCGTCAGCGAACTGGCCAGGTTGCGTTACCGCAGTGCCGGCGAGTTTTTTGCGCCGGTTACCATCCGTACGCCCTGTGGCGGCGGTATCCGGGGCGGCCAGACCCACTCGCAGAGCCCCGAGGGCATCTTTGCCCACGTGTCCGGACTCAAGGTGGTGATGCCCTCCAACCCTTACGACGCGAAGGGCTTGCTGATCTCGGCCATCGAAGATGACGATCCGGTGATCTTCTTCGAACCCAAGCGAATCTATAACGGGCCCTTCGATGGCCAGCCCGACCAGGCGGCGGTGCCCTGGAGCGCCCACCCGAAGGGCGAGGTGCCGGATGGCTATTACAAAGTCCCGATTGGCCGCTGCGAGATCGTGCAACCAGGCACGGAGGTGACGGTTGTCACCTACGGAACCATGGTCCACGTAGCGGTAGCGGCGGCCCGTGCAGCGGGTATTGATGCGGAAATCATCGACGTGCGCAGCATGGTGCCACTGGATGTCGATACCCTGGTGCAGTCGGTCCGCCGCACCGGGCGCTGCGTAGTCGTACACGAGGCCACCCGCTTTGGCGGTTATGGGGGCGAGTTGTCGGCCACCATTCAGGAGGAGTGCTTCTGGCATCTGCAGGCGCCGATCCTGCGAGTGGCTGGCTGGGACACGCCCTATCCCCATGCCTTCGAATGGGAATACTTTCCCGGTCAGAAACGGGTGGCAAGCGCACTCGAGCGCGTGATGGAGGCGGTATGAGCCGGTACGTGTTCAAGATGCCCGACCTCGGCGAGGGCACGGTCGAGGCCGAAGTGGTCGAATGGAAGGTCAAGGTGGGTGATGAGGTCGAGGAGGACAGCATCATTGCCGAGGTGATGACCGACAAGGCCGCCGTCGAGGTACCGGCACCGGTCAGCGGACGAGTCGTATCGCTTACCGGAGGCCCCGGGGACATGGTGGCCGTCGGAGCGGAACTTGCCGTGTTCGAGGTCGCTGGCGCGGGGGTTGCTGATGGTAGCCCGGTGGGCGCGGCGCAAGAGCAAGCGCCGGCGCAGCCGGCAGTGTCAGTGTCGGCAGCGGCACCCGCGGTGTTACCTGCGCCCGGCGCCCGGGTGATGACTTCGCCCGCCATCCGCCGCAAGGCGCGCGAGGCGGGCATCGACCTTGCTGCCGTGACCGGTTCAGGGCCCGGCGGACGGATCACCGCGGCCGACCTCGAAGTGCACATCAGGGGCGACGCAGCCCCAGCCGGCGTAACTGTACCGGCGGCGAGACGCGAGCAGGTCGAGGAGATCAAGGTCATCGGGCTGCGGCGCTTGATCGCCCAGCGCATGAGCGAGGCCAAGCGCAACATTCCGCATTTCGCCTATGTCGAGGAAGTCGACGTCACCGAGCTGGAGGCCTTGCGCGTCCACCTCAACGGACGCCTGCCCGCCGGGGTCGAGCGCTACACCCTGCTGCCGTTCATCGCCGTGGCCCTTGTGCGAGCCCTGTCCGAGTACCCCCAGTGCAACGCCCATTACGACGAGTCCCGCGGAGTGCTGCTACGGCACGCGGGCGTGCACCTGGGCGTCGCCACCCAGACCCCCGAGGGCCTCAAGGTGCCGGTGGTTCGCCACGCCGAGGCGCTGACCCTTACGGCGATGGCGGCTGCGATCGGCGCCGCGGCGCAGGCGGCGCGCAGCGGCAAAGCCAGCCGGGAGCAGTTGTCCGGATCCACCATCACCCTGACCAGTCTGGGCAAGCTGGGAGGCATTGTCTCCACGCCCATCGTCAACGCTCCGGAGGTGGCCATTGTTGGGGTCAACCGCGCGGTGGATCGTCCGATGGTGCACAATGGTGCCATCGCCATCCGACGCATGATGAACCTGTCCTCTTCCTTCGATCATCGTTTTGTCGACGGCCACGAGGCCGCCGCCATGATCCAGGCCGTCAAGCAGCGCCTGGAGCATCCCGCAACCCTGTTCATCCAGGACTGATACCCCATGAATGCCCAGACCCAGATCCCGAATCAGCCCCAGGCTCGTCCCGCATTCGGCAGCGTGCTGGCCTCCACCATGGCCATGGCGACCTATGCTGGCGGCCGCTGGTCGGCGCACGAGTTCAAGCCGGTGGGCCCCATCCCACTCAGCCCCGCGGCCCACGTGCTGCATTACGCAAGTACCCTGTTCGAGGGCTTCAAGGCCTATCGCTGGGACGATGGCAGCGTCAACGTGTTTCGCATGGACCGGCACATCCAGCGCATGCAGCAGAGCGCGCGGGCACTGGCCCTGGCCGAGCCCGAGACCGGTCAGCTGGCAGAGATGGTGCTCGGTGTCATTGACCGGGTCCGTGAGGAGGTGCCGGAGGCGCCGGGTGCGCTGTACCTCAGGCCCTTGTTGTTCGGCACTACGCCCAACATCGGCGCGGCAGCCACCCCACCGAGCGAGTTGATGTTGCTGGTCATGGCGAGTCCGGTGTGGGATTACTTTGCCGGCGGCATGAAGCCGCTCAAGATCCACGTCGAGACGCAGGCCACCCGCTGCGCCTCGCACCTCGGTATGGTCAAGACTGGCGGCAACTATGCGGCCGCCATGGGCCCGACGCTCGCGGCCAAGCGCGAGTATGGCGTCGACCAGGTCCTGTTCTGCCCCGGCGGCGAGGTCCAGGAAACGGGCGCCGCAAATTTCCTGCTGATCCGCGACGGCCACATCCTGACCCGCAGCCTCGACGCGACCTTCCTGCACGGGGTTACGCGCGATTCGTTGCTGAAGGTGGCGCCCGAGCTCGGTTACCGAGTAGAGGAACGGGTCTTCACCGTGGCGGAAATGCTCGAGTGGGTCCGCGACGGTGAGGCCGCGCTGTCCGGCACGGCTGCCGTGCTGGCTGGGGTGGGCAGCCTGATGGTCGAGGGTCGGCCCCACCCGGTCGGCAACGGCGAGGTGGGCCCCCACACGCGCCGCCTGCGGGAAGTGCTGGTCAGCATGCAGCAGGGCACTCGCCCGGCACCCGAGGGCTGGCTGAAACGGGTCTGAGGCTCAGCGCAGGCCGGTCTCGGCGCGGGCGATCACCATCCGCTGGATTTCGCTGGTGCCCTCGTAGATTTCGGTGATCTTGGCATCGCGGAAGTAGCGCTCAAGCGGCATCTCCTTGCTGTAGCCCATGCCGCCGTGGATCTGCACGGCCGCGTGAGCGCAGAACATGGCCGTTTCGGAGGCCGTCAGCTTGGCGATCGAACCGGACAGGGTGTTGCGCTCGCCGTTTGTCTTGCAGCGTGACTTGTTCCAGGCTGCCTGCAGGGTCAAGAGCCGCGCGGCCTCGATGCGGCACTTCATGTCCGCGAGCTTCTGCTGGACCATCTGAAAACTGCCGATCGGGGCGCCGAAGGCCTTGCGCTCGCGCACGTAGGCCAGCGAGGCCTCGTAGGCGGCCCGGGCGATACCGACCGCCTGGGCGGCGATGCCGATGCGCCCGGAGTCCAGGACCGTCATGGCGATGGCGAAGCCCTGGCCGTCGTCGCCGAGGCGATTCTCCACCGGCACCCGATAGTCCTGGAACTCGATCTCGCAGGTGGCCGAGGCGCGAATACCGAGCTTGGGTTCGGTCTTGCCGCGCACGAACCCCGGCTGGTGGCAGTCTATGACGAAGGCGCTGATACCACGCGCCTTGCGCTCCGGGGCGGTGACGGCAAACAGCACCATGTAGTCCGCAACCGGTCCGGAGGTGATCCAGGACTTCTTGCCGTTCAGCAGGTAGTGGCTGCCGTCCGCCGAGATAACGGCGCGGGTGCGCATGCTGGCAGCATCTGAGCCGGACTGCGGCTCGGTGAGGCCGTAGCAGCCAATGGCCTGCCCTGAGGCGATCGGGGTCACGAAGCGCCGTTTCTGTTCCTCGGTGCCGAACTCCAGGATGCCGTGGCAGTAGAGGGAGTTGTTGACCGAGATGATGGTTGAATGGGCCGCATCCGCCGCTGCGATCTCTTCGATCAGCAAGGCGTAGCTGATGGGATCCAGGCCTGCTCCGCCGAACTCGGCGGGGACCTCGACGCCCATGAAGCCCAGTTCACCCGCCTTGCGGATGGTGGCCGAAGGGAAGCTACCGGCAGCATCATGTTCGGCGGCCACTGGCGCGATCTCGTTGGTGGCGAACTCACGGGCTGCAGCCTGCAGCATCTGCTGGTCTTCGGTCAGCTGGAAATCCATGGCAACTCCCAATCCGGGTCAGGTTCTGGCAAGGGCCGTTATTCTGGCCGACAATGGCCACGGGTTGAAGTTCCACAGCCTGTACTGGACGACAAATGAAAGATCGTACGCGCACCATCCATCCTCCCCGGGTCGATCCGCCAGCAGACAACCGGCCGCTGGTGCCGCCGATCTACCAGTCGGTCAAGTTCTGCATGAGCCGGATCGATGAGACCCTGCGCGCCTTGCGTGGTGAAAGGGAGGGGTACTTCTACTCACGCATGTCCAACCCCACCGTGCGCCAGCTGGAACAGCTGCTGGCCGGGCTGCAGGGGCGGGAGGACTGTGTGGTGGTCGGTTCCGGAATGGCGGCCGTGTCGAGTTGCCTGCTCTCGCTCTGCAAGACCGGCGACCACGTGCTGGGATTTGTCGAGACCTATGGGCCCAGTCGTTACCTGATTCGGCAGCTGCTGGAGCGCTACGGCGTCACCTGCACCCTGCTGTCCATCGAGGACGAGGAGGGGATGGAGAGGGTGCTATCCGCCACGCCCACGCGCCTGGTCTTCTTCGAGAGCCCCACCAACCCGGCCAACAAGGTAGCGGACATCGCGCGGATCTGCGCTGCCGCCCGCGCGGCCGGGGCCCTGACCGTGATGGACAACACCTTCGCTGGCTTTCACAACCACGGCCAGTTTCCGGTGGACCTGTACGTCCACAGCCTGACCAAGTACGCCTCGGGCCACGGTGACGTCATGGGTGGTGCGATCATCGGTTCGGCGGAGCAGGTGGCCGCCATGCGCCAGGACTGCCAGACTCTGGGTGCAGTCCTGGATCCGCATGCCGCTTTCCTGCTCCTGCGGGGCATGAAGACCTATTTCCTGCGCTATGCAGCCCAGGCTGAATCGACCCTGGAGGTGGCCGCCTGGCTGGAGCGGCAGCCGCAGGTCAGGCACCTGCGCCATCCGGGCCTTGCCAGCCACCCCCGCCATGAGCTTGCCCGTCAGCAGATGCACGACTTCGGGACCGTCATCTGCCTGCAACTGGAGGGCGGAATGGAGGCCTGCACGCGCTTCGTCGAGGCCCTCGAGCTATTTGCGATCACCGCCAGCCTCGGCTCGGTGGACTCGCTGGTCATGCCCCCGCAGCTGCTGCAACCGAGGGATTTCACCCCCGAGCAGCGCACCCTCAGCGAGCTGACCCCGGCCACGATCAGGCTGTCAATCGGTGCGGAGGACACGGCCGACCTGATCGACGACCTGTCTCAGGCGCTGGTGGCCGCGGCTCAGTAGCTGCTGGCGACCCTCACCCGATGTGAGTGGTAGGGCAGGACCTCGACCATTTCACCTTCGCGGATCCGGTGCTGGAGTTGTCTCCACCAGTCGGCTTCCAGCAGCATGCCGTGTTTCTCCAGGAATACGGTCTTCAGGTGCGGCTCGAAGGGCAGGAAGCGAATGAAGGTTTCCGGGAAGACGTCGTTGTCATTCACCTGGAACCAGGGATCGGCGCGCATCTCGTCCTCGTCGTCGCGGGCCTGGGGCAGGTCGCGGAAGCGACAGTCCGTCACCGGACACAGCTCGTCATAGTCGTAGAAGATCACCCGGCCGTGGCGGGTCACCCCGAAGTTCTTCAGCAGCAGGTCGCCGGCGAAGATATTGGTATAGGCAAGTTCGCGGATGGCCTGGCCGTACTCGACCACCGCCAGTTCCGCCTGCTCCGGGGTCGCGCTCTTCAGGTAGAGGTTTAGCGGCGTCAGCTTGCGCTCGATGTAGACCAGTCCGAGGATCAGGTCGCCGTCCTCCACCTGGGCGGACAGGGCACACTCACCGAGTAGTTCGCGCAGCACTTCGTCGTCGAAACGGTCGCGGGGAAAACGCACCTGCCTGAATTCCTGGGCGTCGACCAGCCGGCCTGCCCGGTCGTGGCGGAAGACCATGTCGTACTTGGCCATGACCTCTTCGCGGAGCACGTTCTTGACCATGGGGAAGCGGTCGCGGATCACCTTGAAGACCACGTCGAAAGAGGCCAGCGTAAAGCACGCCATCACCAGGCCCTTCTCGCCCGGTGCCATCACGAAGCGGTCGTTGGTGGCTTCGAGATGGCGGAAAATCTCGCGGAAGCGTTCGGTCTTGCCCTGCTTGGCCCGGCCAAGCACGGTGAACAGCTCCGATACCGGCTTGCGCGGTAGCAGGGTGCGCAGGAAACAGACGGCATCGCCCACCCGTTCCAGGTCGACGTGGAAATAAGAGCGGGTGAAGCTGAACAGGATGGAGACGTCGCTCTCCCTGAGCATCACCGCATCCACCAACAGGCCACGCTCGGTATTGCGCAGCGCGACGACCAGCGGCAACTGGAAGCCCTCGCCGAGGACCCGGCCCACCAGGTAGGCGCGTGACATCTGGAAGAAGATCGGCTGAACCAGTTCGATGACCTGCACCGGACGAGCCTCGCCTACGCGCTGCAGGTGCAGGCGAATATCGGCAGCCACGTGTTCGACGCTGCCCTCGAAATCCCGCCAGCCCACCTTCAGCCGGCAGTTGGCCAGGATCTCCTCGACCAGCAGTGGCAGCGAGCCCCGGTTGGCATAGGAGACGGTCATGCCGTCGCTGCTGGTGCCCCGCAGGGGATCGAGGTCGAGGGCAAAAAACTCGACCTCCGGGTCCACCCCGACAGTCTGGAACACCCGTCGGGTAATGGAACTGAAATAGGTCTTCAGGAATTCCGGGTCCGGCATGCCGGTGATTTCGGCTGCCAGGCGTGCCTTGATGGTACGCCACAAGGCGACGTCGAGCAGTCGGTGTCCAAGGGTGCTGGCCAGCAGCGCCTGGGTGTCGCGCACGCTCTGGGTGTAGAGTTCCAGACGCTCCACGGCGTCACGCTGGCTGCCCTTCCAGTCGCGATTTTCGAACCGCTCCTGCGCGCGTCGGCTGATGGCGCGAAAGTCCTGGTTGTAGCGGGCGAACGAGGCGACGACCAGGATGGCGGCACTGGCCGCAAGGTCCCGGTCGTCGCTGGCGTCGCCCGCCGTCAAGCGTCCCTCAGCCCATGTTCCGGATCAGGGCGTCACCAAACTCGCTGCACTTGACCTCGGTGGCGCCCTCCATCAGGCGAGCGAAGTCGTAGGTCACCACTTTCTCGCCGATCGACTTGTCCATCGCGTTGATGATCAGGTCGGCCGCCTCGGTCCAGCCCATGTAGCGCAGCATCATCTCGCCGGAGAGAACCACCGAGCTGGGGTTGACCTTGTCGAGGTTGGCGTATTTAGGCGCGGTCCCGTGGGTGGCCTCGAACACGGCGTGGCCAGTGAGGTAATTGACGTTACCGCCCGGAGCGATGCCGATGCCGCCGACCTGGGCAGCCAGCGCGTCCGAGAGGTAGTCCCCGTTGAGGTTCATGGTGGCGATCACGTCGAACTCATCGGGGCGGGTGAGCACCTGCTGCAGGGTGATGTCGGCGATGGCGTCCTTCACCAGGACGCGGCCGGCAGCCAGCGCAGCCTTCTGTTCCTCGTTGGCGGCCTTCTCGCCCCGCTCGGCGCGCGCCCGCTCCCACTGGTCCCAGGTGTAGACCGCATCGGCGAACTCGCGTTCGGCGAGCGCGTAGCCCCAGTTGCGGAAGGCGCCCTCCGTGTACTTCATGATGTTGCCCTTGTGCACGAAGGTCAGGCTCTTGCGCTGGTTGTCGATGGCGTACTGCAGCGCGGAGCGCACCAGACGTTCGGTGCCCTCACGGGAGACCGGCTTGATGCCTATGCCAGAGGTCCCGGGGAAACGGATCTTGGCGTACTGCCGGGGAAAGTTCTGCTTGAGCAGTTCGAGAAACTTGCGGTTCTCCTCCGAGTCGGCCTCGAACTCGATGCCAGCGTAGATGTCCTCGGTGTTCTCCCGGAAGATCACCATGTCGACCTTGCCGGGGTCACGCACCGGGGAGGGCACACCCTTGAACCAGCGCACCGGGCGCAGGCAGACGTAGAGGTCGAGCAGTTGGCGCAGCGCCACGTTCAGCGAGCGGATGCCGCCACCGATTGGCGTGGTCAGCGGTCCCTTGATCGAGACCAGGTACTCGCGGCAAGCCGCGACCGTCTCGTCCGGCAGCCAGGTGTTCATCAGGTTGTTGGCCTTCTCGCCGGCGTAGACCTCCATCCAGGAGATCCGCCGGCGGCCGCCGTAGGCCTTGTCCACGGCCGCATCCAGCACCCGCACGCTGGCTCGCCAGATGTCCGGGCCGGTGCCGTCTCCCTCAATGAAGGGGATGATGGGGTTGTCGGGTACGTGCAGCTTGCCGTTTTCGATGCGGATCTTTTCGCCGGTCGCCGGCGGAGTGATCTGGATGGCCATGTTCAAGTGACTCCTGTTGGCGGATGTCTTTGTTTGTCAAGGAGATCCGGGTGTCCCGGGGTGGCGCGAATCCTACCACATCCGTGCCCCGACCAACTCACTGCGAAGCGGGCCAGCTCACGCTTTGGTAGCCAGCGTTTGACGGCGGGTCCGGGCAGGGTTAGCGTGACCCCCAATGATCATTGCCAGCTGGAAAAACGCATCGCGTGCACGCTTGGGCCGGCCCCTGCTGGCGGCCTTCGTCGTCTGCTGGCTGGGACTGGCGGTACAGCCGTGCTCCGCCATGGCGGACATGGATCACCATGACGCTCCGCCCTGCGATCATTGCCCCGACCAGGCACCTTCCGCCTGTGAACTGGGCTCGGCGCTCGAATGTGACCTGGCTGACGCTTCGGGGCTCGCCAAGCAGCACCTCGAGATGCCGGCTGGGGCTGCCATCCAGCTTTCCCCCGAGGCCTTGGTAGTAGCCCTGCCCCGTGTTGGACAGCGCCAGGGTCGTTGCACCGGACCACCCGGTGGGCCACCTCCGCCCGACCTGCAACAAAGGTACTGCCGCTTCCTGAAATGACCCGCTGCTGCGTTCGTGGGTACGGACGTTGTCAAAGGAGGAGTCATGTTCAAGCGTTTACCTGTTCTGTTGCTGATCACCTGGCTGGTCCTGGCCTGTTCGCTCGCTGAGGCCAGCCCAGCCCTACCCCTTTCGCTGCAGGAGGCCGTGCGCCTCGCCATCCAGCGTGATGAGGGCTTGCGCGCGACCCTCGAGGAGGCGGGCGCGCTTCGCGAGCAGTCGGTTGCCGCCGCGCAGTTGCCCGATCCGATGGTGCGTTTCGGTGCGGCGGCCCTGCCTCTCGATTCCCTGGCCCTCGATGATGAGCCGATGACCCAGCTGGAACTCGGCGTGGCGCAGCGCTTCCCCGCGGGCCGCAGCCGCGAGCTGGCCGGCCGTCGCTTTGCTGTCGAGGCCCTCGTGCTGGACGCCGCGCAGGCTGAGCGGACCCGTTTCGTGGCCTGGCAGGTGGAAGTGGCCTGGCGGGAACTCGATTACCTCGAGCGGGCGCTGGGTCTGCTGGAGGAGGACGGTCGCTGGCTGGCTACCTTGGTTGGGGCGCATGAGGCCGGCTATGCCGCCGGCACCGGGGATGGTCTTGACCTGATTGATGCCCGCCTGCAGCGGGCGGAACTCGACGAGCGGCGCCTCGGCCTGCTGGCCCGACGCGAGGCCGCCGCCGCGGCGCTCGGCCGCTGGCTTGGTGAAGAGGCTGCGGCGAACGTCAGGCAGCCTGCGCCCGAGCCTGCCCCGCAACTGGCCCCGGCGGGTGCCCTCGAACGCCTGGATACCCACCCCAGCCTGCTTCGACTGGACCGGGCGGAGGAAGCGGCAAGGGTGGAAGTGAGCCTCGTGGAGCAACGCTACCGCCCGGCCTACGGGGTGGAGGTTGGCTACGGCTTCAGGGTCAACCGGCCCGACATGCTGAGCGCCATGCTGACTTTCGACCTGCCGCTGTTCACCCGCGACCGGCAGGATCGTGAACGCGCTGCCGCAATGTCCCGGGCGCGTGCGGCAGAGGCTCGACGCGAGGATGCGCGGCGGGATCTGAGCGCTCGCCTGGTGGAGGCACGGGCTCGGGAGGCGCGCGCTGCCGAGGCGCTGGCCGTGTATCGCGACGCGCTCGAACCGCTGGCTGCGCTGGGCGAGGAGCTGGCGCTGGCTGCCTACGCCAGCGATGCCGGTGGCTTGGCCGAGGTGATTGCCAGCCGACGGCGCATCGTCGAGTTGAGTGAAAGACTGGAGCGGCTGCGCTTCGAGCGCGGCCTTGCCGCAGCTGAAATCCGTTACCTGACGGGAGACCTGCCATGAATCTGGCCAACAACCTGTACCGCGGCCTCGCTGTTGCCGCCCTGAGCCTGCTGGGGGTGGCTTGCACCGAGGCGCCGGCTCCTGCCGAGTCGCCGCTTGAGCATGCCGAGAAGCACCTTGAGCCGACTTACGTCTGCCCGATGCATCCCGAGGTGACCTCGGACCAGCCCGGGGAGTGTCCGATCTGCGGCATGGACCTCGTCGAACAGGCGCCTCAGGCCCTCGACGAAGTCGCGGAGGTTGAAGTGTCGCCGGCCGCCGCGGCCAGCCTGGGTGTGCGAGTGGAGACTGCACGCCTGGGTCGGCTCGATCGCTCCTTCCGTACCGTCGGCACAGTGGCCTACGACGAGCGGGCCACAGTCGAGGTTCAGGTCCGGGCGGAGGGCTATGTGGAAGCCCTGGCGGTGCGTGCCGAGGGCGAGGCCGTGCGTCGCGGCCAGCGTCTGTTCGAGGTGTTCTCCCCGCGGCTTGCCACCGCGCAGCGGGAGTACCTGCAGCTGCTGGCGAGCGGTGATGCCGCGCTGCTCTCGGCGGCCGAGGCCCGGCTGGTGGCGCTGGGACTGACGCCGGCTGCAATTGGCCGGCTGCGTGAGCGCGGTGAAATCGAACCCCGGGTCGCCTATCACTCACCCGCGCGGGGCGTGGTGCTGGCGCTGGGTTTGCGGGAGGGCGCGCTGGCCGCCCCGGGCGCCAGCGTCCTCACGCTGGCCGACACCTCGCGCCTGTGGGTCATTGCCGACGTGCCGGAGTCGGAAGCAGCCGCGGTGGCCACCGGCGCGATGGTCGAACTGGTCTTTCCGAGCCTGCCAGGCCGCCGGGTGAGCGCCAGCGTCGAGGAGCGGCTGCCCGCGCTCGACGCGCGGACCCGGACCTTCCAGGCCCGCATCCCGCTAGCCAACCCTTCTCACGAGATCGCGGCCGGCATGAGGGTCGACGTCGCCATCCAGGCCGAGCCGGGATCCGAGCAGGTGCTGGTGCCGCTGGAGGCGGTGATACGGACCGGCGACGAGGACCGGGTGCTGGTAGAAACCCGACCCGGTGCCTATCAGGCCCGCGTCGTCCACGTTGGCAACGAATCGGGCGGCGTGGCGGAGATCCTGCACGGCATCGAGGCCGGGGAGCGGGTGGTGGTCTCCGGGCAGTTCATGCTGGACTCGGAGACCCGGGTATCTGCTGGTCTGGCGCGCTTCGGTGAGGGGCACGATCACCACCAGGGGCATGATCCATGATCGCCGCGCTCATTCGCCTGTCGCTGGCTAATCGTTCCCTGGTGCTGCTGCTGGCCGCGGTGCTCGCCGTGGCCGGCACCTGGGCTACCTACAAGACACCCGTCGATGCCATTCCCGACCTCTCCGACGTGCAGGTGATCGTCAGGACCAGCCTGCCCGGTCAGTCGCCGCGCGTGGTGGAGGACCAGGTTACCTATCCCCTGACCACCGCGCTGCTGGCGGTGCCGGGGGCCACCACGGTGCGCGGCTACTCCTTTTTCGGCGACTCGTTCGTCTACGTGCTGTTCGAGGATGGAACCGACCTGTACTGGGCAAGGTCGCGGGTGCTGGAGTATCTCTCTCAGGTGGCGCCACGCCTGCCGCCAGGCGCCCGCCCGGCCCTCGGGCCCGACGCGACGGGGGTGGGCTGGATCTATCAGTACGCGCTGGTCGATCGCAGCGGCCGCCACGACCTGGCCGACCTGCGGAGCCTGCAGGACTGGTTCCTCAAGTTCGAGCTACAGGCCCTGCCCGGGGTGGCCGAGGTGGCCTCAGTCGGCGGCATGGTCCGGCAGTATCAGGTGATCGTGGATCCGGTGCGCCTGCTCGGGCAGGGACTGACGCTGGCCGGCGTCCGGGAGGCCATCGAGCGCGGTAACGGTGAGGTGGGTGGCTCGGTGGTGGAGATGGCCGAGGCCGAGTACATGGTGCGGGCCTCCGGTTACCTGCGCAGTGCCGAGGATCTACGGGTCCTGCCGCTGGGGGTCGTCGACGGCGTGCCGGTCCTGCTCGACGACGTGGCCGAGGTGCGGGTCGGGCCCGAGCTGCGCCGCGGCATCACCGAGCTGGACGGCGAGGGGGAGGTGGCCGGTGGCATCGTGGTCCTGCGTAGCGGGGGCAATGCCCGGGAGACCATCCAGCGGGTGCGCGGGCGCCTTGACTCGCTCAGGGCCAGTCTTCCCGCCGGCGTCGAGATCGTCGAGACCTACGACCGTTCTGCCCTGATTGACCGCGCAGTGGACAACCTGCGCGGCAAGCTGGTGGAGGAGTTCATCGTCGTGATCCTGGTCTGTGCAGTCTTCCTGCTGCACTTCCGCTCCAGTCTGGTTCTTCTGATCAGCCTGCCGCTGGGGATCCTCTCTGCGTTCCTGATGATGCGCTGGCAGGGCATCGACGCCAACATCATGTCACTGGGCGGCGTGGCCATTGCAGTGGGCACGATGGTGGATGCCGGTATCGTGATGATCGAGAACGTCCATCGACGGCTGCAGGAGACCGGGGTCGCCATCGGTGAGCGGCTGGAGGCCGTCACCGAGGCCTGTGTCGAGGTAGGGCCGGCCCTGTTCTTCTCCCTGTTGATCGTGGCCTTGTCCTTCCTGCCGGTCTTCGCGCTCGGCGACCAGGAGGGCCGCCTGTTTGCGCCGCTTGCTTTCACCAAGACCTGGGCGATGGTGGCCGCGGCGCTGCTCGCCATCACCGTGGTTCCCGTGCTGGTGTGGTTCCTGGTGCGGGGTCGCATCCGTCTTGAGGAAGACAACCCGGTCAACCGGCTGGCAATGCGCCTGTACTGGCCGCTGCTGCGCAGCGCGCTCGACCGGCCGGTGGCGGTGCTGGTGCTGGCACTGCTACTGCTGGTGTCGGCAGCCTGGCCGTGGTCACGCCTGGGCAGCGAGTTCATGCCCGAGCTGGACGAGGGAGACCTGCTCTACATGCCCAGCGCGCCGCAGGGTATCTCCGCTGACGCCGTGCGCGCCCTGCTGCAGCAAAGCGATCGCCTGATCCGCTCGGTGCCCGAGGTCGAACGGGTGTTCGGCAAGGCGGGTCGAGCGGAGACGGCCACCGATCCGGCGCCCTTCGAGATGCTGGAGACCACGATACGCCTGAAGCCACGCGACCAGTGGCGTCCGGGCATGACCCCGGAGCGCCTCAAGGAGGAGCTGGATCGCGTGGTACAGGTTCCTGGCCTCGCCAATGCCTGGCTGCCGCCCATCCGGACCCGCATCGACATGTTGGCCACCGGCGTGAAGACGCCCATCGGCATCCGCATCCAGGGCCCCGACCTCACCGTGATCGAGCGTATCGGTCGCGAGGTCGAGGCGGCCCTCACGGGCCTGCCCGGACTGACTTCCGTCTATGCAGAGCAACTGACGCAGGGCCGCTACCTCGACATCGACATCCGGCGGGCCGATGCTGCCCGCTTCGGACTCAACGTCGCGGACCTGTTGGAGGTGGTGTCGACCGCGGTCGGGGGTGCCAACCTTGGGTATACAGTAGAGGGCCTCGAGCGCTATCCGATCCAGTTGCGCTACCCGCAGGCCTGGCGGGATTCAGCCGAGGCGCTCTCGCGCCTGCCGCTTCAGGCTCCCAACGGGGCGCAACTGACGCTCGGCGACGTAGCCGATATCCAGATCACCTCGGGGCCGGCCATGATCCGCAGCGAGAACGCGCGACCCGCAGGCTGGGTCTACCTCGATCTCGGTGGGCGCGATCTCGGCTCGCTGGTCGAGCAGGCGCGCGCGCGGGTTGCCGAGGCGGTCAGCCTGCCGCCCGGGTACAGCATCGGCTGGTCGGGCCAGTACGAATACTGGCAGCGGGCCAAGGAGCGCCTGCAGGTGGTGGTGCCGCTGACCCTGCTGATCATCGTCGTCTTGCTGTATCTCAATTTTCGCCAGTGGGGGGAGGTGGTCCTGCTGCTGGCCTCCTTGCCCTTCGCGCTGGTGGGCGCGGTCTGGCTGCTCCATTGGCTCGATTACCGGATGAGCGTCGCGGTTGCGGTGGGTCTTATAGCCCTGGCCGGCGTGGCCGCCGAGACCGGTGTGGTCATGCTGCTGTACCTCAGGCAGGCGGTCGAACGCCGACTCGCTGCCACGAACGGCACCGCTCTGGATGCTGCGGCGCTGCGCGAGGCCATCGTCGAAGGCGCCCTGTTGAGGCTCCGGCCCAAGCTGATGACGGTTTTGACCATCATCATCGGCCTGCTGCCCATCCTGTGGGGGGATGGCACGGGCTCTGAAGTAATGCGGAGGATTGCCGCCCCCATGGTCGGCGGCATGGTCAGCGCGACGCTTCTGACCCTCGTGGTGCTTCCCGCGGCTTTCCTGCTGGTGCATGGCCGGTGGCGGCGAGTGTGATAGTGTTCCGGTTCACGCAAAATGTCCCCCAAGGAGCCCTTGCATGACATTTACTGGCAAGGCCATCACCCTGCACGAACTCGGCGATGGCATCGTCGAGATGCGCTTCGACCTCGGCGACGAATCCGTCAACAAGCTCAATGCGGCCACCCTCCAGGAAATGGAGCGGGCGGTCGGCGTGCTGGCTGCCGAGGCTGGCCTCAGGGGGCTGCTGGTCACCTCCGGCAAGGCGGTCTTCATCGTGGGCGCCGACATCATGGAATTCGGCGAGATGTTCGCCCAGGAGGAAGCAGCCGTCGCCCGCCAGGTGC
>Ga0222714_10003655_pt1 | contig 15493 bp, 22 predicted proteins | sample C33_3DmetaG_FD_165048 | JGI IMG/M metagenome (GOLD analysis project Ga0222714, IMG submission 165048) | Estuarine water microbial communities from San Francisco Bay, California, United States - C33_3D | ecosystem: Environmental > Aquatic > Marine > Unclassified | place: USA: California...
AAAGTTTCTCATTTATCGGTATCTTGAATTTCGATTCTCATTATGATTGTATTATATCTTTCATTTTAGATACTTTTAAAAATCAATTTTATATTTAAATAAAAAAATATTGTATTATTTAAATTTTTTTTTATAATTAATTTGATTTAATACTACTAATTAAGTTCTTATATTTATTCTCTTCTAATTTTAATTCAACCGCATGTTCCATTTTTTCTTCAATTTGCTTTAATTCATCTGCCTCAATATTATATTTATCTAATATAGATTTAATTTGTCCATAGGTAGTATGGTCTCTTATTATTTCTCCATTACAATTCATAACATTTCCAATTTTAATACTCCTATATATTTTTTGGTTTTTTGGATCAAAAGCATTGGTGGTTTTGCACCAACCGTTTTCTCTTTCATCATGACTTCTCACCATTAATCTTTCAATATGACTGGACATCTTTTATTAATTATTAATAATATTTATTATTTAATAATTAATTTCAATTTTATTATTAATTTATAAAAAACATAAAGTTGGATTACTTAAATTGGACTGTTTGGATCTAAATCTTGCAGGATTAAATTGTGATCTGGTGATAAAATAATTAGGTCGTGCTGTTCCGGGATCTAATTTTTGATTGACACCATGTAAAGATTTATTTTTTTGTTCAAGAGGAAATGGGAAATCATTCGGTTCCTTAGGAATATTGTATATTTTAACTATAACTTTTTCAGTAAAAGTATATAGTTCAACATAAGTTATATTCATAGTATATGATGGATTTTTACTTTTACGACAAAATGGTATATCTGCTGTAGAAATTGTTAGTGTTCCTGTAGTTTCATCTATAGTAACTGAAGTAGGAACATCAGAAGGAGTGACAGAATTTAAAGTGTAAAGTCCAGGTCCAGTTGGAGAACCAGGTTTAGTTGTCATAATAATCTCAATTGGATATTGATTATAATCATAGGAAGTATAGGGTGCATAAGGAATTACAAATGTTTGGTTGAAATATCCTGTCGCGGTTGGAGTAGGTCCTGGAATATTGTTTGGTCCTTTTCCATCTGAGTTATTTTTTGTATTCCATGTGGAAGTATCTGTTGCTAATGGACATCCTAATAACATATCAGTTAAAATAGCATAAGAAGATACATCCCAAGATCTAATATACTGGTCAAATTTAGTTGCTGAATAGAACATACTTCCCATATCAGTCACATTGGACACATCCCAATGAAATAAAGGTTGGTTGAAGTTTGAAGCTTGCTGGAACATAGCATTCATAGTAGTCACATTGCCTACATTCCAATTATTTAAAGGTTTGTTGAAGGAGGTGGCCTTATTGAACATATTATCCATCGCTGTTACATTGCCTACATTCCAACTATTTAAATTTTGGTTGAAGGAAGTGGCGTCATTGAACATACCCTCCATATTAGTCACATTGCTTACATCCCAACTATTTAAAGGTTTGTTGAAGGAGGTGGCGGATACGAACATACCATTGATTTGATTTACATTGCCTACATCCCAACTTTCAATATTTTGATTGAAGTTTCGGGCACCAGCAAACATATTTTCCATAAAATTTACATTGCCTACATGCCAACTATTTAAAGGTTGGTTGAAATCAAAGGCGTTCATGAACATTTCAGCCATATTTTTAACACTACTTACATCCCAAGCTGTATAAGGAGTTGGTAAGTAAGGATGATAGGTAACTCTATTTGTATTAATAGATTTGTTGAACGCAGTAGCATTTTGGAACATACCTTCCATATTGGTAACATTGGATGTATTCCATAATTCAATATCTATATTAAAGGATTGTTGACCATTAAAGGCATATGACATATCAGTTACTAATTGTGTGTCCCAATATTGAATTTGTCCATAAAAAGGAATTGCAGGTTGACCAGGATGAGGTATAAAAAAAATATTCTCAGGAAAGGAAATCCATAAATTAACTAGCTGTTGAAATGAAGCGTCAGGTATAGCAGTATAAGACATAATATAAAATATATAAATATTAAAAATAATTAATCAAATAAATAGATATTTAGATATTAATCAGGAAAGAATAAAGAATGGAACGGACCTAAATATACTGTAAAAAAAAGGAAAGATATAAAATGGTATAATAAATAAAATTGATTTATTTTTAATAGATAAATAAGTATTACAAATAAATCAAGTGAAAATGGAATGTAATTCAGATTTACAATATCAATTTTGGCAAATTACAGGATGGGATAAATGTAGTGAATGTCATTCCAATACAGCCCAAAATGTATGTCAACATTGTGGAGATATAATATGTTTGCATGATGATTGTAGTATAAATTTTCCTTATAAAAATAATCAGATATATTCTGTATGTACTACATGTAAAGAGAGTATAAGTAAAAAATTTAAAATAGTAGAAACAGAAGATTATCCTGAATTGAGATTATTAAAAAAGAAAATAAAAAAAAGGTTACAAATAAAAATTAAACAATATGAATAATAAATAAAATATGTATAAATAAAATATTTTTTAATTATATATGCCTGTCAATGTGTTTAGAAAAGCAAATCAAAATTTAACTAGTGGTGAAAATACAAGATATACACGCCAAAAAACAATATTTAAAGGAGCTGTAAATGTGGCTGAAAATGGGGGAAAATTAATAAAAGGACCAACAAGGCTCGATTCTAGTGGAAAGAAATATTTATATAAACAAGAAGGCACATATGTAGGTGATATTTATACAACGCAAACAGGGCAAAAATTAATAGGAGCTAAAAATTATGAATCGTTGTATGATGTAACAATGGGTAAATATTTGGCGGATCCATTAGCCTGGGGAATATCAGATGCAGGAAATTTATGGGAAGGAAACATCTTTGTTACTGATTTAAGTGGATTACTTGGTTTAACCAATAATATAACTACCGGAGTGAATAGAGTATATTATCCACCAGATATGCAAGCGCCTTACAAGTATCCTCCTTATCCAGACGCATCAAATAATCAAGCCGGAGGGATGTATATTGATTTTTCTTCGCAACTATTTTACCCTAATAGCAGAAATGCTTCTAATGTTGAAGGATGTACCTTGTATGATGAATTAGCCTATTTACAACATGTAACATATCAGACTGCTTTTTATCAAAAATTTGCTGATAGGTATCTACAAATTCAAAATGGGATTATTAGTCCAGTTATTTATCCTGCTGCGCATTTATCCTTGAAATGTGACAAAAACTGGTTAAAAGATGTAAGTAATGGCGTAATTTGGAATGGGTATGTGCCTGGATATGCAAATCCAAATGTTAATTGAAGATAAAAAAATACTTATACAGTATTAATATTGATATAAAGTAGTTGCCGTTAATGTAAAACTCCAATCATTACCATTTAAATTAACTGTGTAACCCTTATCATTCACTAGCCGAACTCTCATTCTTTCAATATCCACTGGTCCAAAATATACTCTTTTAGCTTCATCTAAATTAAAATCATCAATAATTTGTTGTCCAGGGGACAAATTATTGGCTAATCTCAATGGAATTAACGCTAATACATCTGTAGTTGTAGGAGAGGTTAACATATTCCTGTTTGTAGAGACACGGGCTTGAGAGGTTTGATTGAGAGTATACAATTGAGCTTGCGTTAATTTTCTGGGGGCATTTTGAACATAACTAGGTTTTTTTGTATGATTAAATGTGGGAGTAACACAGTCGTCAGCTCTTTGTAAATTAGTATTCCAATAGGATGGAATCTCAGCATATTTTTGAGTAGGGGTAATGCCAACTAAACCTTTATTTAAATGATTTTGATTATAATCATCTAAAATAAGTAAAAAATATTTGGGTCCGAATGTGTCTAATAAAGCTTCGGATGTAATACTCCCTCCGCTAGATATAGTATATACTAATTGCCCATACATAGGATTGGTGGCTGCATCAGATGCAGGAAAATTAATATTTCCTCTGAATCCTAATATCCAACCCAAATTATTATTAAATTTGGATGTAATTGCACATGTAGAATCACAAGTTAAAATTCCAGAAGGATCATAAAAAGTAATAGTTTTAGGACTTGCAGTGTTATTAGTTAATGTTGTTTTACCTGTATTGGTATTAAAAGTAATAGAAATACCTGATGATAATAATTCACCTGATATAGTATCAATAATTTCAGAATTGGAATAATTACCACTGGGAATAGAAATCATAGAATTATCTACAAAAAAACAATTATTAGCTTGATAACTGGCATCTATTAAATACCAAGTATAAGGGATTTGAAAGGCTGTTACTTCAATACTAATAGTATTGTTTAATATATCAGTTAAATCTAAAGTAAAATTAGTTGGTGAAGAAGGGCCATCAGGATTAGGATCAAATGGTATTATATTTTCTCTATATTGGCTATCTATATTGATAAGCCGCGTATTAGTATTTTTTAAATTGGGATTTAATTGTCCCTGAGCAACTGGGACTTGATAAGTATTGCTAACTCCGAGTTGATTTTTATTCATAACATAATTATCATTTTGATTGTAAATGCTAACTTGTTGAGTTCTGTCGGTTACTTTATTAGCTTGATTAGGGTCAGTTTGTTGTTGAGAAGGATATTCATTAGACCATAAATTTCCGATTTGTGAGTTTTGATTATTTTGAAGATTAGAACTATCATTATCGCTTTCGTAATCTAAATCTTCTAATAATTTATTTTGTGCCTGCTGAAAAAAATTAGCATAATCATAGTTATCCTCCGAAGTATATCGATTAATAAGAGGGTTAGATGCATTAATAATATCATCATAACTTACATCATCTTGATTAGATAAATCAAATAATTCTAATAAATCTTCTTGAGTATAATCATTAATATTTAAATCAAGTGAATTGGAATTTGAACTAGACATTTAATATATATTTAATGTTTAATTTATTTTAAATATTTATTAAACAAATTGTTGAAACATTTTATAAAATCAAATTCAAATTTATTTTTTAAAATCCAATGAGGAAGTTCAGTTATACCTTGTGCTCGTTTGCAATGTCTCTCCCCTTTAAATAATAATTGTTCTAATACTTCAATAACTTTTTTATAATAAGGGTCAGTAATAATAGAAACATCTAGTCTTTTTTTTCCTTTATAAACATAACGATTATAATCTTGGTCAGTATAAATTCGGTAATATTTATCAGGATGATGTTTATTTATAATCAATCCGATTCCTTGTATTTTATTTTGGGAATTATTCATTTCAATAACATAAACGAATGCATCTAGAGGAATATTTTCTTTAATACGAAGGGGGGAACCATAAATACATTGGTGGGTATTAGTTCTATTTTTATAAGTAACATATTGTTCAAATGTTTCATTATTAAAACGAGTTGTAGCTATAAACTTATTTGACATTTATAGAATAAAATAAATATCAAATATATTATTCAATTTTTTTAAAAAATCTAAAATAAAGGACAATACTTACCACTAAAAAATAGGCAAACGCAACAGCAAAGGTTCCGTAAAATCTAGTTTGTTTATTAAAAGGAAAATTAAATAAGGCTAAATAAGGATCAATAATATTTACATCATTTTTTTTATATAATTTATATTCTAAATGGCTTATAAAACATCCATTTAAATAAATAAATAATAATAAGAAAAAAATGAGAAAAAGGTAATTATATAAACATGAATAATAATTCCCTGGAATGAAGACAAAAATAAATAAATACCATGGAAAGGTGAAATGCCAGGCTTTAATGATAAAAGCCCATACTTTATTTGAAATATTTGTTTTATTTAATATTTTTATTATAAAGTTAACAAATTGTGTGCGTTGTAATTTCCTTTTTTCTAAGGAAAACATAATTATATATTTTTATTAAATTATATTTATTTATATAACTTATAATAGTGCTTTTTTTTCAGTTCCTTTTTTTAAGTAACTTAAATTTTTAAAAATGGCTTCATATCACATACTAAATGTATTCTATCAATAGGACTATTATTTGTTACAGCATGTAAAGTATTTACATTAGTATACCAAAAATACCCTTCCTCTAGGTGTGTTTCATACAATACTTCTGCATTCCACACACTAAAACCTTCAGCAGGTTTTTGTAATGGATAGCCTATTTGGAATTTTACATCTTTATGCGTAATGATTGGCAAATGAACCCTTATAATTTTATTATTTTCTTTAAATACTTCTTCGTCAGTATGAAATTTAATTTTTCCATTTTTTTTGAGTTTTAATAATCTAACTAAATAAATATCAGTAGGTATTTTTTCTAATAATTCTTTAATAGAAGGAAGTTTTTCAATAATATCAGTATAAATATAGTTAGTAAAATCGGTTTTTTTAAGAAAAGATTGTTCCTCTCCATTTTGACTTTTTAAAGTTAGACTTTCCCAATTATTTGTGATTAAATCTTTGTTAATCCAAGTTTCATTTAAATTAAATATTTCTTTTTTTATTTCTTTTAAATCATATAAAGTAGGATTTATTTTCATATAATTTCTCTCTATTGGCCATTTTGGAATTATAATTGGTGTCCATAATTTATTTTCTAATGTTTTATTTTGAAATTTTTCTAATTTACTCTTTGCTTTTTTCTCTTTAATTATATCAAATTGAACTTGATGCATTATATATTTATTTGTTTTTTTATTTGTGCTAAATCTGTTTTAAATGTTATTCCATTCCATTCCCCTTTGCTTTTAATTAGATGTAGTTCCATTTTATCTTTATTAATTATCTTATTTATAAAATCAGGTAATAAAGCTTCTTCTATTAAACAGGAATCATTTTCTTTCTTAAAATCTTCCGCTAATTCCAATAAACACATTAAAATCGAAGGTTGTAACAAAAATAAATTTACACTTACAAATATATTTTTTAATTCTGATTCATTATAATACATTCTCTCTATATTCAATTTCTCTTTCATTACTTTTACTATCCCATCTTTTTCTTCTATAAATCCTCTATTTGCTTTATTTTTATTTTTCAAGGTTTTTCCTAACTCATAACCAATTATATAGTTCTTATTTTCATCACATTCCTTACTTATTTGTTCAAATGTTTTTTCGTCATATAAGTCATCGCTATTTAATAATAAAAAAGGACCTTTCATATATGACCATGCGGATGCTGCAGCCTCGCCGGTTCCCCATGGTTTATTACGATACCTAGGAATTTCTTGAATATTAGATGTTAAATCAAATTCTAAGTCATATTTATATCTTACATCCTTTACTTCCTGTAGTATATTTAAAGCATTATCTTCATTAAGTACCAAATGAATATGTTTAACATTTATATATTTAATTATTTGTTGAAAAGAAATTTCAAATAAGGTTTCTTTGTTTGGTCCTATTTTAGCTAAAAATTTTGGTTCCCCCCCATATCTAGATGATTTACCTGCTGCCATAAATAATAATGATAATTCCAACATTAATATATGATGACAAAATATATTTATATTAAAAGTAGTTATATTTAATTTTGTAATATCTCTCTATGAACTCTTTCTCTTTCTGATTTATACCTATTAATTCATAGATGTTTTTATTTTTTAATATTTTTTCTGGTATGTTTGAGAAATCTGGAATAAACTCAAAAACATACTTTTCCAAATATCTCATTCTGTATCTGGTTGTCTCAAATAGAAATAGAATGAGTTCGGTAGAGAGAAATTGTTTAATTAATTCCAGCTGTTTTATAGATTTATTTTTTATTATATAATTATCTCTCGTGCTTATTCCATATTTTCCCTCTTGATCCAAGTAAGGAAATCCATACATCTTATGAGCCATAATTAATTTAGGTTCTCCATGGAACATAAGAGGTTCATTACTATAATTAATTTCCAAATAAGGTTGTTTCTCTTTATTTAATTTGGTGGTTTTTACATTCTCAAATTTAAATAGAGGAGAGAAATGTTCAATTAATTGAGTGTTTTTTTTTGGTAAATTAGTTTTAATTACATTTAATTTACCGTATTTATTTGTTATTTTCAAAAACTTATTAACAATAGAGAGAAAATCAAGGGGAATGGGCATATTTTCTCTCAATATTAATGTTTCATAATTATTTTTAAGAGAATCAAACAATTCTATTTTTCCTTCATTTTCTCTCTTTGTTAATAAAAAATAGCATGTTGGTGTTTGCACATGGAATCCAAATGTTTTATTCGTTTCATTTGCATTTAAAGTATGTAACTTGGAAATATCATATTTTAATAATAATTCATACATTCCAGCTTTATCAGGTTTCATCCATATAGAGGGAATCAATACATTCATAATGCCATTCTCATTTAGTAGAGAGATATTCCTTTTAATAAATTCACACCAAATAGTCTTTCCGTCTTCTTTTTTATTAACATTATTTTTTGTTGGGACTTTTTTAACACCATTAAAATTATAAGGAGGATTACCAATTATAAAATCAAATTTTAAATTTGTTTTCCATTCCAGATAATTAGCTTCTATTATATTTGCATTGCTCCCGAATTTCTCTCTTAAAAATGGAATATTATCCTTATTATATTCAACCATATAAATCATATTTTTAATTATGTGTTCTTTTCTCTCTACCTCATTCACTATAACTCCTTCAAGTGATTTAAATAATATAAAAAACAAACATAAACTATAATTTCCATGACCAGCTCCCGCATCTAACCATTTATAATCTTTATTGGAAAACTTTTCGGCAGGAATTATGGATAACATTTTGTTAATAAAGAAAAATGGAGTATTGATTTCTCCATATAACTCTTTCAATTCTGGATTATAATCAAGATGTTGAGAGAAATTCTCCTCTAAATTCGATTCTAAATTAATATTAAAAACAGACATTAATATTAATTAATTTTTATTTTCTCTCATTTAAACCTATATGAAAATTCTACCAATATTTTGATATTTTTTTAATACAATTGCTTCATATACATTGGGAATTATATCATTGAATATTTTATATAATAAAAGTATTAAAGCTAAAATCCCCATAAAAATTGCTATTTTTTCTTCCGTTTTAATGGAAAATAAATGACGACTGTGATCGTGTAAGTATTTAATATATCCATTAGATTTTGCCATATAATATTAATATTTATTTTAATTTATATTTTCTTCCAATAAAGATTCTTTTTTAAATAAATAATTAATACAAATAACACCAAAAAATATGATAATCATACATAAAAAAGAGAAACATAAAACTATGACAAGTATTAATAAAAAGTCCATTAAATTCATTTACATATTAAATTAAATTGCATTTATTTTCTTTTTAAAGTAGATTTTATTTTTCTTTTTATTTTCTCTCTGCGTGTTTTACTATGACTCTTTTTTCGGAGTTTATTTGTAATGAATTTTTCTTGTTTTATTATTAAGTCAACAATATTTTGGTAAAAACTTCTGAATTCTGTTTTTTGCTTTTTTAGTTCGTCATACGAGAACCATTTAATTTTGGCCTTTTCAAGTAATCCATTGTCCTTTTTATGTTTTACATGGGGTAAATAACGAGAAAAAAACTCATAATTATTTTTATAATAATAAGGAAGTTTTTCGTCATAATCCATATAAAAAACATAAGTGGTATATTCTTTAAATTGGATGGTAATTATCTTTTCTTTTTTTACAATCTCTCTTAATTTTTCTGCAGACCCTAAGAACCCGTTAATTTCTTCTGATCCCTCTCTAGTTGCAGTGTCTAAAGGTGATTCTCCTTCTTCTTTACCTCCCCCAAAATCGGCCCAACCTGGAGTATCATCTAATTCATTTTCTTTTCCAAATAAAAAATAGATTTTATTATTTTTAATTGCAACAGGTAAAATGCCACCTCCCATTAATATTAATCTATATTTTATTTTTACGCATTATCACAAACATTCATAGTCATCCATGCTCTATTTAGTGGAGGTAAATGCAATCTATCTTCCCCATCATATCTATTTTTATATATTTGTTCAACTTCGTCATCTATTTCTGTATTATAATCCATTGATTCCATCGAATCATAGGACTCTATTCCATCGGTAAGGACTGAATTAGTAGATGATAATGATACACTGTCATCATATTCGTTTTCCATTGGGTAAATAGGAGCAAATGTATGGGAGGAATCATTTAACCATTCAGGTTGCTTTTCGATGGGGATATATTCCCTTTTGTAAAGTTCCTCATAAATACATTCTACCTCATTTTCAATTTTTTGTATTTGATTTTGAAAAGCAAGTTTAAGTTTTTCAAATTCAGTATGTATAGGTTGTTGTGTAGATTTATTTGGAAGTAACAACCAATACCATGGATCATCATATACTAATCTTGCTTCTTTATTGGGATTTTCAATTTTTTCACGCAAATTTCTAGCTGCTATATTCTTCATGTTCCAATATTCAAAATGAATAAAGGCCATTCTGTAATAATAACCATCCCTTGACATTTTAATAACACTATCAATCTTTTCAACCTTACCCAGGTCTAATTTCTCAAAGGACTCCTTGATCTTTTGAATAGGGATATTCATAAAGATATGAGGAATAAGAACTGAGTAAGATTGAACCGACATGATTTATGAACTTAAGTAACCGCTACAATATAGTAATAGGACTACTTGAATAAGTATTTTAAACTTCAATTTTTTAAGTAATTAAAAAAAATTGAAATTAATTAATTTTTATAAATTTTAATATAGATTATAATTAAAATGGATTTTAAATTCGATAAGCGTAAGACCAAAAAAGATAAAGAAAGGAGAAATCAAGAATATAATGGGAAATATAGCCAAAAACATATACGGATACAAGAACAAAACCAGGAAAATCATCTTAAAAACATAAAAGAGAAACAAGCCCAAGAAAACGAAAAAAAAAATAAAAAAAATAAAAAAAAGGAAAACTAACTAATAAATAAGTAAATGTAATAAAATAAAAATAAAAAAAAAAGAGAATGAAAGAAATTATATAATACTATTAAACAACTACACCATAAAATATTCAAAAAAAATCCGCAAAAGAAGTAGTTGTCTTCATTCTCGAAGACATTCTTTTTTTTTCATTTTGAATATGACTAGATACCTCTTTTGAAATCTCACTTTTAATTTCATCTCTCTTCAAAGCTCGTTCTACTCTATCTTGTTTTTGTTGATCACATCTCTTCTTCAAACATCGTTGTTCATACCGAACAGTTCTATCAGTTTGCATATTAAGTGCTCCAGGCATTATATAATCATATAAGGTCTCCTTTTTAAATATTTTTAAAATATATTTAACTTTTAATAGGTAGTCCTTCCACCGTCATATACTTGTTCAAACATAAGAGCACAAGACCAATCCATATTATTTAAATTAACAATTCTTCCATATTCATCATATAAAGTAATTCTTAATTTTTCAATATTAACTGGTCCAAAATAATTTCGACTTCTATTAATTTGGGTAGAAAATCCGTCGTCTTCTCCCGTTTGATAAACACCGTTAGATTGTTGAATAGAAGCTAAATTAATTCTGGCTAAAATATTGTTATTATTAATAGAATCTGTGTATGCAGAAATATAATAATTATTTACATTATTGTTATAATCATCTATGGCTACAAATAAGTATTGTGGACCTTTAATGTAACATAACCCTTCTGATATAACTGGACATGGGGGAACTATATTACTAGCATCTATTACAACTGGAGGCCCAGAATCATATACATTGGTTCTGTAACCTAATTGCCAGCCTAAATATAGTGGTAAAGCTTCTACTGGTAAATCTCTCTTCAAAATTGATTCGTTAGTTGCTTTACCATCTATACTAAAGATAATTCTAAATCTTAAATGATTAGGGTCGTTTTTAAGAACTCCTTCATAGTCACTGATGCCAGATGGATCAATTGCAAATACACTCCTTCCAGATGTATGATCAACTGTATATACTAGACTAAAGCTAGGATCAGATATTATTGTATTATAACTAGGATCATTTGCCAATAAGTTAGTTTGATTTGGATCTCTTAAAGCTGCATTCATAGCGGATTCTATTAAAGTTGCGCCTGTTGTTTCATTAATAGAGGTTTCATAATTACCATCTGGTAAATTAATTCGCACATAATTCTTAGCCTCTACACCTCCACTTATATCCCAACCAATAACCAATGAATTATTTCCCAGGCCTCTACTAATAGCATAGTAAGTTAATGGAATTTCAATAGAAGCTAAACGCATATTAATAACATTTTCAAATTTATAAGGTAAAGTAAGTCTTTGATCTGAGGAACTAGTTTGATAATAATTTGGTCTAAATCTGGAATCAATATTGAGTGCTCGCTTAATTGTTGTATATTTAATTGGATTAATAATTCCTGGTGGGGCTCCCCCATCTTCACCAATATTTAATCCTTTAATTGATTGTAGACTATAAGCTTCTTTCCTTATCCTTTCATTTTTTATTATAAAATTATCATTAACTTTATATATATCGTTTTTCATCTGGCTAAATGAATCCTTGTGTTTAGTATGACTATTATCAATTGCCGAGGAAATAATTCCTATTAATCGATTTGAAGCAGCATCTAAAAAGTTTTCAATTCTTCTTTTGGTAGTTGAATCAACACCGGTATCTTGGGTTAATTTTTGTAATAAACTAGTTTTTGAATTTTGAATATCATCATATTGATATGGGTATTCTAAGGTTAATATATCTTCAATTTCTTTGTCTGTATATTCATTTATATCTAAATTAATGGTTTCCATATATAATTTTATAAGTTTTTTTTTAAATTTATAAAACTAAATTAATTAACAACATTTTGTTTTTGTTGTCATTTTAGTTTTAGATTGTAAATCAGTTTTTTGATCATCCTTATATTTTACTACTCCTTTACAATTACCATTTATTTCCGATATTTTATCTATTAATAAATCAATTAAATCCTCTAAACACTGTTTATCATCATTTAAACAACTTATTTCTCTATATATTACATTATCTTTTTGTATAAATTTTTCTAATTCTATATTTGGAATAATATTTTTTAAATCAGATTTGTTGCCTATTAATAAAATAGGATGTTCATGATTACATTTATTTGAATGAGTTAATAAATTCAACCAATTTTGCAAATTTATATAACTTCCATAATCGCTTAAATCAAACATCAAAATAATTCCACAGGCTTCTCTAAAATAAGTAGTCACTATACATTGGAACTTTTCCTGACCTGCTGTATCCCAAATGCATATTTTATATTTTTCATTTTTATAATTTTTACTTATAGCCATAAAATCTACTCCTATTGTTGATGTAGGGTTATTATAAGGTTCATCCCGTAATTTATGAAAAAAAGTAGTTTTTCCTACATCTGTATCTCCAACTAATATTAATTTTATTTTTTTATCAAATTCAATAAATATTTTACTCATATAATAATATATTTATTATCTTTAATCCTCTTTCTTTTCATCTAAAAGCATAATGGCCATACCTGCATAATTATGCAAATCAATCAAAGTATCTCTCATTTTTTCATCATTTACTAATGCTATTTTATTATGTGAAATTGATTGTAACCTTTTTATTTTATCACCCATTCTTACTAATACTCCTACCACTCCATATTCAGCAAACGCATCTCCATAATCCTGGTTTTTCTTTTTAAATAATTCTAAACCTTCCTTTTGCACCTCTTTCATTTGCTCAACTCTATTTGTCATTACTTAAATATATTATATTGTATTTAAGTAATTTGATATTTTTTTCTTAAACTCTTCTTCGGACTGCATTTAAATTTCCTGCTTGACTGGATTGTCCGACTCTTCCTATAGCTGTATGAGGATTATAATAACGATTATTACTTTTAATAAAAGTCATGGGAACATTAGGTAAAAATATATTACTTGAATTATAATTTCTACCATATCTTCTCAATACAAATTGACTACTCCCTGCGGAAGGATTGTTATTAAAGTTATTATATGGATAATATATGTTTGTATTCGGCATTATATATTTATTAAATATATTTTAATAGATTTTCTCAGATTTTTATTTTATTCTATATATTTAAAAATCGTCATTCCGAACATGTAGTTCTATCATTAAAAATATATTTATATATAATTACCTTCTTGCTCCCCCTCATCCACATGATACCTTTCTAGCCATAAAAATTTGTTTTAAATTTCCCATACTGGATGAGGATGTAGGTATATTTCTTAACATGGAATTACTTAATAAGGTAGAAGAGGTTATAGGAGTTGAATTTGTTGTTAAAACCATATTAATTTTTTGAGGCATTATATAATACCTTAAGAAATTACAAAATCAGATTTATTTTTTTTGTTCTAAACTTTTACATTTTCTACATTTTCCATTTCCTGTTCTTCTATTTTTTCCATTACTTCTTCTTCAGAACCTGGGTTTTCTGATATTTCTTCAGATGCTTTACTTAAATCTAAATTAGAGGATAATAAATTTTCTCCTGGGCTTACTGAAGGCTCTTCATACACTTCCTCCATATTTGGTTCTGATTTTTGCTCTTGTTCGAGTGCTAATAACCTTGCTGTTTCCTCTTCTTCAGCTTCATATCTTTTATTTGCCTCTATTTCTTCTTGTGTTAAGTTATTTTTTTGCCACTCTTCCTCTGATATTTTGGCTTCTTCTTCAGCTTGCAATTTAGCTTCTTCTTCCGCCTTCAATCTGGCTTCTTCTTCAGCTTGCAATCTAACTTCTTCTTCAGCTTGCAATCTAGCTTCTTCTTCCGCCTTCAATCTGGCTTCTTCTTCGGCTTGCAATCTAGCTTCTTCTTCCGCCTTCAATCTAGCTTCTTCTTCCGCCTTCAATCTGGCTTCTTCTTCAGCTTGCAATTTAGCTTCTTCTTCGGCTATATTATTCCCAACAATATATTCTACTGTTTCTTTTTCTAATGGAAGTTGTAATGGTTGTCTAACAGGTGTAGGAGGTTGAGGTGCACGGATAACTCTTCTTACACCTCTTTTTTTACCAAATATGGACATTTCATGATGTTGACCACGATTTCCCCACAATGTTTTCTTATTATTCATTTATATGTAATAATAAGAAATTAATTTAACTAAAACACAAACACGAACCCGCTTTATTTGATGAACCTACAATTCCATAAGATTTAGTTTTATTACCTACTACACCTCCTTTAATAGCAACAGATTGTGAAGAATTAGTTAAACTGGTATCTCTTTGTGTCCTTAAAGGTCCTTTTCCTTTTAATCTAGCTAAATATCTATCATAACTTCCATGTTTAATATCAACACCTTTTCCACCTGGTTTTAAAGAGCCAGGTCTTAGTCTTGTTAGGGAAGACCTAGTAGAATTACCATGAGATGGAACAATAGTTATATTAGAAACCAGAGAATTACCTGGTAAAGCTCTATCACTATATTGATTCCAATTAACATTTGCATAAGAAGCATTAGGTTGTTGATAAACAGTTAAAGATGCCAAATTCAT
>Ga0222714_10003656_pt1 | contig 15493 bp, 19 predicted proteins | sample C33_3DmetaG_FD_165048 | JGI IMG/M metagenome (GOLD analysis project Ga0222714, IMG submission 165048) | Estuarine water microbial communities from San Francisco Bay, California, United States - C33_3D | ecosystem: Environmental > Aquatic > Marine > Unclassified | place: USA: California...
CAGTTGCAGCGCCGCGGCCCCCAACAGGTTTTTGAAGAAATTCGCCCACTTGTGCTGGAAGATGGGACCTGGCTAGAGGCCTATCCCAATCGCGATAGTTTGGCGTATGTTGATGCCTATGGCTTGCAAGAGGCTGACCGCGTTCTGCGCGGCACCTTAAGGCGTCCTGGCTTTTGCGCAGCTTGGAATCGCTTGGTGCAATGGGGTTGGGTAAGCGATGTCGAATCTTGGCCGGCCCATGTTCAAACTTACGGTCAGGCTTTTGCGCTGTCGACAGGTTTTGCCCAGCTAGCCGATTTGGGGCTGGATGCTGAAACCCAGTCCCGTCTAGCCGTTTTGGGTCTCGATGATGGTCAACGCCTTTTGCCAAGTCGAATACCAGCTGAATGTTTGCTGTCGGCTTTGATGCCCGTTTGGGCGCTGGGCCCCGAAGACCACGATGAAGTGATCATGGTGCATCAATTGGAGACGCACAGCCACCGCTATCTGTCCAGTTTGGTATTGCAAGGAGAGAGCTCGGCTCGCACGGCCATGGCCAAGACGGTGGGCCTAACCCTGGCTATGGCTGTAGAAATAGCCGTGAGCGAAGCCGGTCTGGCTCCTGGGTTGCATAGGCCCATGTCTGCATGGTGGTATTCGCGATTGTTGCCCAAATGGAAAGCCATGGGCATTGAATTTAAACACAGCTGTATCCCGCTTCCTGCCTAAGGGGTTATCTTTGCTGCATGAGCAGCGAAAGTTTGAATAGCGACAAGGCCCCAGAGCCCGTAGGACTGTACCCGCATGCCAAGCGCGTGGGAAATCTGTTGTTTTTATCTGGCGTTGGGCCTCGTGAAAAGGGAACCAAGAAAATCCCCGGCGTGGAGTTGGATGAGCAGGGTCAAATTCTCTCTTACGACATTGAAACCCAATGCCGCAGCGTATTTCAAAACGTTCGTTACATCGTCGAGGCCTCGGGTAGTTCTTGGAACAACATCGTGGATGTCACCGTGTTTTTGACCAACATGAAAGATGACTTCCCTACCTATAACCGCCTGTGGGCTGAGTATTTTGGAGAAAATCCCCCATGCAGAACAACCTTGGAGATCAATTGTCTGCCCACACCCATCGCCATTGAGTTGAAGGTAGTGGCTACCATGAACGAAGCATAAAAAAAGGGGCTAGCGCCCCTTTTTTAATTTTCGCAGTTGCCTTCGAATGGCCAGATTGCTGAGTCGCAATGCCTTTTCGAAGCGATTCGATCGGGTTTTGGCAAAAACATCGTGCTTGGGCGTGTGCAAGCGAATTTCGACGTGTTTGTTGTCTCCATCTTTCTCGTTTTCGAGTTTGAAAAAAATGGTGGCGGAGATGGCATCTTTGTAAAATTGGCTCAAATGCTTGACTTGCATTTTGGCGAATTTCACGAGTCTGTCACTGGGTTTTACATGGCTGCTTTGAATGGAGATTTCCATGGTTTTAAAGGGGTTTAAGTGAGACATAATGCGCCTTTCCGTTGCTTTTTAGAGCCTCAAGAGGCTTTGAAAGCGCGAGATCGACAGGCACTTTTGGGGTGCCTTCCATCATCAATTTCTAAAATAAAAATCAATAAAACAACTCATAGGCTTTCCATGTGAGACGAAAATGAGCGCAATATCGATCAGCGTCTCGGATGCAATTTGTGCGTGTTCTTGAGTTTTTCGAAGCTGTTTTTGGTGTAAACCTGGGTGGCGCTCAGTGCGCTGTGACCTAGTAAATCCTTGATGGCGAGTAGCTGGGCCCCGTTGTTGAGCATATGGGTGGCAAAGCTGTGGCGAAGCACATGGGGGCTCGTTTTGGCTGCATCTGAAAACATTTGCAGATAATGATTCACGCGGCGATAAACCCATACAGGGTACAATGGTTGGCTTCCCCTCAATGAAAATAGGGGGCTTTTGGGCTCTCTGCCTTGGCACAGAGGCCATAAGGCCTCTTTGAGCTCTGGGTGAAGCGGCAATGAGCGCATTTTGTTGCGCTTTCCCAAAACAGATAGGTTGGCGCGAGAAAAGTCGACGTCGCTAACGCTCAGGCCAATTAATTCGCTCAATCGCATGCCTGTTGTGTACAAGGTGAGAAGCAATGCGCGGTCGCGCAGCCCATCTTCCTGTTCTTCCCACGGGAAATGCTGAAACAAGTTCCACAGATCGTTGGCGGGTATGTCTTGAACCAAAGTCTTGGCCATTTTGGGCAATTGTATGCGGGCCAAGGGGTCGCTTTTTAACAAACCTTGTTGGCGGCGAAATCGAACCAAGGCACGCAAGCTGGAAATTTTTCGATGAATGCTTCTAGGGGTAATCCCTTCTTGCATGCAATGGGCCATGAAGGCCCGAACCGCAGCGGTATTCAAATCGTCCCAATTTTCAAGACCGAACTCTGTCGCAAAGTCTGCGAACTGCTCCAGGTCGGTTTGGTAGGCTTTGCAGGTGTGAGGGCTCAGGCGCCGGTTATGGGCAGAATAGTGAATGAATGCTTCTATTCCCTGGCGCATGGTTCAAAAATAGGGGAGAATGTCGATAGGGCCTGAGGGGCAAAAAAAAGTCACCGCAGCAGGGCTGCGGTGACGCTATGAGGTTCGGCGAATGCCTTATGCTTCGTTGTGCTGAGACTGCATCTGCTGTTTGTAAGCAGCACGGATGCGTTGCAAACGCTTCGTTACACAGGGTTTCTCGAAGGCTTGACGGCTGCGCAGTTCTTTCACAACACCGGTTTTTTCAAACTTCTTCTTGAACTTCTTGAGTGCTTTTTCTAACGAATCGTTTTCTTTAACGTTGATTACGAGCATGTTTTTCTTTGTTTTTGGGGTCGCAAATATAGCAAATAGTTCAGTAAAAATGCAATTAGGCGTTTAAAACAGAACGAGAAATCACCAATTTTTGGATCTCTGAGGTGCCCTCTCCAATCGTGCACAATTTGCAGTCGCGGTAGAATTTCTCTACGGGGAAGTCTTTGGTGTAACCATAGCCGCCGAAAATTTGCACAGCTTCATTGGAACAGAAGACTGAAGCTTCGCTGGCGTAATACTTGGCCATGGCGCTTTCCTTGGTCATTTTCTTGCCGCGGTTCTTCATGTCTGCCGCTTGTAGGGTCAACAACTCAGCCGCTTCAATGCGGGTGGCCATATCGGCAAGCTTGAAAGCGATAGCCTGAAAGTTGGCAATGGCTTGCCCGAATTGTTCCCGCTCTTTGGAGTATTGAACAGCGGCTTTGTATGCGCCTTTGGCTATGCCCAACGATAGGGCGGCGATGCTGATGCGGCCACCATCCAAAACTTTCATCGCTTGAATGAAGCCATCGCCAACATCCCCAAGTCGCTGGCTGTCGTGAATGCGGCAATCTTGAAATATCATTTCTGCGGTTTCGCTGGCGCGCATTCCCAGTTTGTTTTCCTTTTTGCCTCCTGAAAAACCAGGTGTCCCGCGTTCGACTACAAAGGCGCTAATGCCATGGGAATCGCCGAGGTCGCCCGTTCGAGCGAGTACGACAGCGATGTCGCCGCTGATGCCATGGGTGATCCAGTTTTTGGCACCGTTGATGACCCAATCATCGCCTTCGCGTTTGGCTACGCATTGCATGCGCAGGGCGTCAGAGCCTGTGTTGGCTTCGGTAAGGCCCCAGGCGCCTAGGTGTTCGCCACTGGCCAATTTGGGGAGCCATCGCATTTTTTGCTCTTCGCTGCCAAACTGCAAAATATGCCCGGTACACAAACTGTTGTGCGCGGCCATGCTCAAACCAATGGAGCCGCAGACTTGAGCCAGTTCTTCGATGGCCGCTACGTATTCCAAATAGCCGAGCCCGCTACCACCATAGGCTTCAGGCACCAGAACGCCCATCAGCCCCAATTCTCCTAGCTGATGAAACAAGGGGCGAGGGAAGGTTTGAGCCTCATCCCATTCCATGACATGTGGGCGTATTTGTTTTTCGGCGAAATCGCGAACCGTTTGACGCACCATATGTGTGCTTTCACTTTCTTGAAAATGTGGCTGCATGTTTCAAAGATAGCGAAGCCGCTTTGAGCACGGGTCTGCATTCAGTCAAAGGGCTGCAATTGTTTGTTTAACGCCAATAAGGAGCCATTGAAAGCCATGTTGCAGAGTCGATGCACAGCGGTTTGGGGTCTGTAAGGGGGTGAAATCGCGGATGCTCGACCTTGTAGCGAAATAAGCTTTTGCGCTGCAGACTCGATAAATAGGGGTGGTACAGGTCATGAGTAGATTGAATGCTGTCCCAATAAAGCCCTGGAAAATGGTCTGGGCTTAAGGTGAATTGAACCCGATTTGATGCCAAGAGGTTGCTGTCGAAGTAAGCCACTTCTAACAGCTGCTCTATGCGAACGAAGCCCCGCAAGCGGTTGCGATAACACAGAATGCGGTGAGCGGTTTTGGCTCCAATGCCGGGAACTTGCACCCAGTCTAAAGAATCTGCCATGTTGATGTCAAGCCGAATGATTTCGGGAATGCGCAACCTGGGGGCCTTGGTTGGGTAGGGGTGGTTTGGGTCAGAGTGCTTTCGGTTTGGATATGAACCTCGATGAAAGTGCGGCTTTCTCGGGAATGCGGGGTAACGGCTCTGGGTGGCAGATAAGGAATCCATCAACGCCTTGTCTGGCGCGATTTTTTTCCATTCCCAACTCTGCGGCCAAGTCATGGCCAGAAGAATGAGCAGGCCAAATGAAAAGACCAGCCCAAGGGCTGGTCTTGAAAGGATTTTGGTTTTGAGCATACAGGCAAAATGCCTCGATGCTGTTGGAAATCCTTGGCGAAAAAGGCCAAAAAGTTCCTGGCTTTCTTCCGATTTACTGGAATTGTGCCAATTTTTCCTGCCGGTATTCCCCGCTGTCCAATTTTCCTTTGATGGCTTTGAAGGCCGTAATGGTTTCTTGAACATCTTCCAGGCTGTGAACCGCTGTAGGAATCAAGCGAAGCATGATAACCCCTTTGGGAACAACAGGATACACAACAATGCTGCAGAAAATGTTGTAATTCTCGCGCAAATCATGGGTCATGTGGGTGGCTTCAGGAATGGTTCCGTTCAACAACACGGGGGTTACAGGAGTGGTGGTTACCCCAATGTTAAAACCAGACTCGCGCAATCCGTTTTGAAGTGCGTCGACGATTTTCCACAAATTGTCTTTCAATTCAGGACGGGTGCGAATCATTTCCAAACGCTTGATGGATCCAATAACCAAAGGCATGGGTAGCGCTTTGGCGTAAATCTGAGAGCGCATGTTGTAACGCAAGAACTTGATGACCTGAGGCGTAGAACCAATGAAGGCCCCAATGCCTGCCATAGATTTAGCAAAGGTTGAGAAGTAAACATCGATGCCGTCCATGCAGTTTTGCTCTTCACCGGTGCCTGCTCCTGTTTTACCCATGGTGCCAAAACCGTGGGCGTCATCGACAAACAGACGGAAATTGTAGCGCTCTTTCATGGCTACGATTTCGGCCAACTTGCCTTGAGAACCGCTCATGCCGAAAACGCCTTCGGTGATCACCAGGATCGCACCGCCGGTTTGTTCAGCCAAACGAGTGGCACGCTTGAGCTGCTGCTCCAAGCTCTCCATGTTGTTGTGCGTGTAAACAAAACGTTTGCCCATGTGCAAGCGAACTCCATCGATGATGCAAGCGTGAGACTCAGCATCGTATACAATGATGTCATGGCGATCGACCAAGGCATCAATGGCGCTGAGTACACCCTGGTAGCCGTAGTTGAGCAAAATGACATCGGGCTTGCCAATGAAGGAAGCCAAATCTTGCTCCAACTGCTCGTGGTAATTGGAGTTGCCACTCATCATGCGAGCGCCCATGGGGTAGGCCATTCCGAACTGCTGAGCCGCATCGGCATCAGCCTTCATGACTTCGGGGTGGTTGGCCAAGCCCAAGTAGTTGTTTAAAGACCAGTTCAAGCGCGTTTTGCCGCGAAAAACCATGCGAGGACCAATGGGGCCTTCCAACTTTGGGAAGGTGTAGTAACCATGGGAGTCATCTGCGTACATGCCCAAGGGGCCCATGCGCGATTCTATTTTTTCAAAAATGTCTTTCATTGAAAGCGATTTACGATGCGGCAAAAGTACGAAATATCGCCCTTCTTTTGCATGTGCTCTTTGAATGAGATTAACGAGCGGCTTGAGGAGCCAGAATGAACAAACAAGGGGTTTTTCCCAAAGTTCCCAGTTGTTTCTTCCATTGGCTCAGGGATTGGGTGCGAATTTCCTCTTCTGTCGATTGCAAGTTTTTGGCTACACATAACTGCCAATCTGCATCCAACGCTTTGGTGGCCAGTTCCAGAAATCGGTCGCTGCGGTAAGGTGCCTCGATGTACAAATGGCTGTGCTGGCGGTGTTTGTCGCGGTTCAACTCTTGGAAGTGCTCGTGCAATTCTTCGGTTTTGACAGGCGCATAACCATGAAAGGTGAAATGTTGGCCTTCAAGCCCGCTAGCGGAAAGTGCCAACAGCAGGCTGCTGGGGCCGGTATACGGGCAGATGCGCATGTTTCGCTGATGAGCCAAAAACACCAAACGATTTCCCGGGTCTGCTATGCAAGGGAGACCGGCTTCTGAGCACAAACCAATAGGACCTTTCGTGCGAAAATGATCCAAAAATTGCACAAGGTCTTTTTCTTGGGTGTCGCGGTTTAGCTCGAGAATTTCCAAAGCGTCTAAATCAATTCCCAACTTCAGTGAAGATAGGAAGCGGCGCAGGGTTCGGGCGTTTTCTGCAACCCAAAAGCGCAGCTCACTCAAGGTGGATTTGAGGTAGGCAGTATCGGATTGGGCCCAGCTATGTTCCCCAATGGGAAGGGGAATGAGGTGAAGGGAACCGGGGCCTAGCATGGGGCAAAGGTCTGCGCTTTGCCCTACCTTTGCAAGGTGAGTTTTCTTAACCGTCTCCAAGAGCGTTGGAAGGTCAAATCCCATGGGCAAGTGTTGTTGATTTTGTGCGTTTTTGCGTTGACCGGTTCAACTGTGGTTTACCTGAAGCGATTCGCCATGCCTTTATTGGGTGATGCCTGGTATGCCGATATGGTCTATTACATCGCCATACTGCCCATCTACAATGTGGTGTTGCTGATTTATGGTTTTCTATTCGGTCAGGGTCGCTATTTCTGGGATTTTGAAAAACGCTTTTTCAGCAGGCTTGTTTCTTTGTTCAAATGAGTAGCCTCACTAGAGAATCGGTTTTAGCCGCTTTGGCCCACGTGGAAGACCCCGATCTGAAAAAAGATTTGGTGACCTTGGGCATGATTGAGAAACTGGAAATCTCTGAAAACGAAGTCGCCTTTGATTTGGTTTTGACAACACCGGCTTGTCCCATGAAAGACATGTTGGTTCAGGCCTGTAAGAACGCCATTCGCGTCATGGTAGATCCCAACATACCGGTTCGTATCCACGCTACAAGCCGCGTCCAGCAACAGAAAGGGAATGATGGCATCCTGAAAGGCGTCAAGCACGTGGTAGCCGTGGGTAGTGGCAAAGGAGGCGTTGGGAAGAGTACGGTTTCGGCATCTTTGGCCTTGAGTTTGGCTCAAATGGGAGCGAAAGTGGGCCTGTTGGATGCTGACATTTATGGACCTTCCATTCCTACCTTGTTCGGTGTGCACGAAGCACCTGAAATGCGCGAGGTGAATGGCAAGAATCTCATGGTTCCCATACAGCGCCAAGGAATTTCCTTGTTGAGCATCGGTTTCATGACCGCACCCGGTCAAGCCGTTGTTTGGAGAGGCCCCATGGTGGCTAGCGCCTTGAAACAGTTCATTCAAGATGTAGATTGGGGCGAGCTGGATTATCTGATCGTAGACTTGCCACCAGGTACGGGCGATGTGCAATTGTCTCTGGCTCAAACAGCCCCGCTTTCAGGCGTGGTCATCGTCACGACGCCTCAAGAAATGGCATTGGCTGACGCCAGACGAGCCATTGATATGTTTCGATTGCCGGCCTTGGAAAAGCCCATATTGGGGGTCATTGAGAACATGTCCTACTTCACTCCCGATGACGCTCCCGATAAGCGCTATTGCATTTTCGGCCAGGGGGGTGGGCAAAAATTAGCCCAAGAATATGGTTTGCCCTTGTTGTCTGAAATCCCCATGGATCCCATGGTGATGCAGCAGGCCGACGAAGGGGCGCTGCTCTTGAACAGTGCCACAAGCGAGGCTTATCAAAAGGCGGCCCAAGAATTGGCTCGTCAATTGAGCATTCGCCAATTTGCGGCGCAGGGGAATTGATTATCTTTGTGCTATGGCGAGCTTATCACACGAAGACGTCGAGCAAGTTTTGGAGGGCATCAGGCCCTATCTGCAGGCCGATGGTGGCGATGTGGAGCTGGTGTCCATTAGCGATGAAGACGATGTTACCCTGCGTTTGGTGGGTGCGTGCAGTACCTGCTCCATGAGCGATATGACCATGACGGCGGGCATTGAAGAAAGCCTTCGTCGTTCTTTCCCTGGCCTTGGAAAAATCACAGCCCTTAAAAACGCTTAAAAACGAGTCGCTGCTTCAGCTTCTTGGCATTCCACTTCCAGCCCTGGTGTTGGCCATGTGGTTCTTTAGTTTCGGTCTTTGGTCAAGTGTTGACCCTGCTTGGATTCGCTTGTGGACCCAAGGTCTGTTCGGTTCAGTATTGGCGATTTACGCATTGGATTTTTGGAGAGATGCTCAGCGTCGCGACATGCGCGGGGCCACTTTGCCCTTTTCCTGGTATTGGTTGGCCGGAACCTACATCGGCATAGGAGGCATTTTAGTCGCGCTGTCCGCTTGGCACATGGGCCAAGAGCAATGGCTCGCCTCTCTGGGAAGTTTGGTTCTTGTGTTAGCTGTGTTGGCTGCCTATACCATACTCCGTTACCGGGAACATCGGTGGGCTCATGCGGGAAGTTCCTTTTTAATTCTGTTGGGTATTGGGTTGGTTATGGCATTGCCCGCTTGGGTGACCCCTTTATTTTCATGGGAGCGTTGGCTGGCTTTTATGCTGCTGGTTTGGCTCAACCTAAGTGCCTTTGCTTATTTGGAGCAAGACAAAGATGCTCGAATGCAAGACCCCAATCCTTGGTTGGCTCACCCAGGCCAATGGAAGTATGTGGTCATTGGCATTGCTGCCGCTCTGACCTTGGTATGGGGTTTATGGGCTGATCGTTCAGAGCCCTGGATCACATTGGGGTGGACCTTGGCCCTATTTGGATTGAGCTTTTTCTGGCCATCCTTGTTCAAGCCGGGCCGCTGGTACAGAATAGGCTTGGATTTGGCCTTGATATTGCCACTTTGGCTTTAGTTAAATGCGTCCCTTCATGCCTTCTTCCCAATGGGCAAGGCAACGAGCTTGGTAAGCGTCGCTGTGTCCCACCAGAACCAAATCGTGGGAATCAGATTGCCGATAGGTGAATTGTGCTTTTCCTGAGCATACATGGCATTTGGCAAATACTTCGATGCGCTGAGTAGCCAGGTTTTTCAATGCTCGCATGGGCCCAAAATCTCGGTTGAGGTAATCTTTGTCCAACCCGGCGGCGATGACCTTGACCCCATTCATCATCATCTCGCCAATAATTTCAATGACAAAGGGCCCCATGAATTGCACTTCGTCGATGTACAACTCGCGAATGAAAGGGGTGATCAAGGTGTAAATTTCCTCGGCTTTGCCTATGCGATGCCCAGGCATTTGCAATCCCGAATGGGTGTTGATGCTGGCCGCTTGATACCGGTTGTCCATCAGGGGCTTTACGGCCAACCGCTCATGGGCCTCGACCGTGCTCGCATTGTATTGACCAATGAGTTCGGTGGTTTTACCAGCGAACATACAGCCATAGATTAAGGTAAAGTCCCTCATGTTCAATGCACCTTTCGTTGTAACTTAGCCGTCCATGAACGACCCTGTTACGCATCCCATTCAAGCTTTGTTGAACGAGTTGGCAAGTATAGCAAAGAGCGGGCATTCTCCCCAATCCTTGGAAGAATTGGAACAAACAAAATCATTGGCAGCGCGCTTGTATCTAGAGCTTGATTTGGCGCTGTTGGAGCTTCAAGCACCCAGTGATGAAGAGTTGGATGCTTGGGTTGAACAAATGGAACCTGCGGCGGTCGAACCCATGGAACATGCTGCCACTGAGTCAGTTTCTCAGCTGCACCAGGAGCCAGAGGCTCCACACTCTTTTGAACCTGCTTCGGTTCCTGATGTCCAGGAGGCGCCAGCCCCAGCCATCCAAACGCCAGCCGAAGCGATTGAAGAAGGGGTTCATGCCAGCGCTCAGCAGGTTTTTGAGCCTGTCAAAGAAGAGCAGCCGGCTGCTTCAAATGCCCGTACCATTGAGAGCGAAGAAATTGCCTCAGCGCCTTCGGTTACTCCTGAAACGGTAGAAGAAGCGCCCACTCCTGAAGCCGATCTTAGCGAAATTCAGCTGGGAAAAGCCTTGGAGGTAGAAGCAGAAACTCACGCTGTGCGCGCTGAATCTGCAGAAATGACGGGTGATAAGCTGTCAACACCACCTCCTTCTGCAAATGCTGAGAATGCCTCACTGAATTTTGACGCCGATGCGTGGCTGATGTCGCTTTCGATGTCTAGGCGCTATGAATTTGCCAATTTTCTTTTTGGGGGCGACATGGGTCGTTTTCGGTTATTCCTTACAGAGTTTGCCATGGCTGGGTCTGAAGAGTCCCGATCTGTATACGAGCGTTGGTTTCAAGAAAACGATTGGAAGCGAAAAGATGAATCAGCTTCTGAATTGTATCGCCTTTTGAAGCGTTCGCTCTAACAGCACTGCCAGGGGCAGGCTAGCCCCTCATGCTGATCATTCGTCAACTGTTTTCTCGATTGCCGCATGCCGCCGCCTGGGTCGCGTCTGTTTGCTGCGCGCGTTCCTTTTACTTTCCAGAAGATTGGCCTTGGCTAAGGCCCCTAGCTCCCTACGTCTTTGCATTAGCCGTGATTGGTATGGTTCTCGATTCGTCCCATCGGGCTTTTACGGGCTTGTTCGTTTTGGGCTTTTTGTGGACCCATTGGCGATTTCAGGCTCGAGCGGCCGAAATGGCACAGGTACCTCAGGCTTCCTGCGCTCGAGTGCAGTTTTTGGAGTATACCCATCGATCCAAGCACAGCGGGTGGGCGCGCATGGAAAGCTCGTCAACGGTGTTTCGAATGTGGGGCATTCCGAAAGGGGCATCGAAAGGCGATGTCTATGAGGTGTCATCGAGCCGTTTTAGGCCCATTTATTGCCGAGCACATGCCCCTGGGGCCTTTTGTTTTCTTCGCTGGAATTTTGACAAGGGTGCGGGTTTTACCCTCTTTCTGGACGCTCCATCAAAGGCAGTGGCTAAGGGAACCTTGCCGTTGCAATACCGCCTGCGGGCTTGGGTTCAAAACAGGCTGAATGCGCGCTATGGTTCTCAAGATAGGCCCTGGGTAAGCGCTTTGTTGTTGGGCGACAAAAGCCAATTGCGTCCTCGCGACATTCAGCTCTCTCAATCAACGGGAATCATGCACGTTTTGGCCATTTCAGGGATGCATGTGTCCCTGCTTTTTCATGGGGTTGCTTATGTGTTGGTGCTACTGCCCTTGAGAAACAAGGCTCGCGCCGCCGTTACGCTCTTGCTGTTGTTGGGAGTATGGTGCTATGCCTGGATTTGCTTGATGCCCGCTTCAGTACTGCGCGCAGCTTTATTTGTCACTTGGCAAACCTTGGGAAGGCAAGTGCTTCGTCAATCTTGTCCCATAACAAAGGCCTGGCCAGTGGTCTTGGTGTTGCAATTGATGCTGAGGCCAGGGGATTTGTTTGATCTGGGCTTTCAACTGAGCTATTGGGTAACAGCGGTCTTGATTTACGCCGTTCCATTCTTTCCTCAACGCAGCAAAATAGCCCAGTGGTTTTGGTTGACGACCCTTTGTGCGCTAGCCGCTTTCCCGGTTTTGGTGCATTATTTTAAGGCCTTCTCTTGGGGTTTTTGGTTGGGCTCATTGATCCTGGCGCCTTTGCTATTATGGCTGTTGCCTTTACTGTGGGTAGGGTTATTATGGCCCGACATGCCGGGGCTTGATCAACTGATTCTGGGAATTTTCCACCGAGCCTTGCTCGGTTTGGAAAAGATTTCTTGGCCTTATAGCGTCTACCGGGATTTTTCCATTTATCAAACTTTTGCTTGGCTTGGCTTGTTTGGATTTTTAATTAGCGTTTTTATTTATTCCCAAAAGGAAAATAAATTTTAAAATTACATTTGATACCATGAGCAATTTCGTTCAGTTAGAAATGAATGGGGGTGTAGCCGAGATTGTTCTGGCACACGAAGCCAAGCGCAATGCATTGAGTCCTGAAATGTTGAACCAACTGGATGCTGCTCTGGATCAGGTAAGCGCTGATGATGCCATCAAAGTGATACTGCTTCGGTCTTCGGCCTCTGTATTCTGTGCAGGTGCTGATCTGGAGCATCTTCAAGAAATTCGCAATTACGATTATGAGCAGAATTTGGAAGACTCACACGCCATGCGCCGAGTTTTTGATAAGTTGATGTTCCTGCCCAAAATTGTCATTTCATTGGTTGAAGGTCCGGCACTCGCAGGAGGCTGTGGTTTGGCCAATTTGGCTGATCTGGTGTGGGCTTCTGATAAGGCCACTTTCGGTTTTACCGAGGTCAAAATTGGTTTTGTACCCGCCTTAGTTTCAATTTATTTGCGCAAACGCATTCGGGGGTCGGTCATTCGGGAGATGGCTTTGACTGGGCGCATATTGTCAGCGACCGAAGCCCAAGAATTTGGGATGGTCAACCGCGTGGTGACTCCTGACAATGCGCTAGACGAGCTGCGCGCATACGCGCAGCAACTGGTAGCATCGGTATCCTTGCAGTCGGTGATCATGACCAAATCCCTGTTGTTGGATACGCATTCCATGCCCCGGGGTGAGGCGCTGGATTATGCCGAAGATGTCAATGCTCGCAGCCGCATGTCTGATGACTGGAACAAAGGCGTAACTGCGTTCTTCAACAAGGAAAAGCCCAAATGGGATTAAACTTGGTCGATACCCATTGCCATTTGTACCATGAACAATTGGCAGGCGATCTGGAAGAAGTGCTGAATCGATCCCTCGAAGCCGGGGTGAATAAAATCCTCCTTCCCAACATTGATCGAGCCTCATGGCCCATTTTGACGCATTTGGTAGAGCGTCACCCTGAGACTTGTTTCGCCATGGTGGGCTTGCATCCCTGTGATGTTTTTGAAAATTGGAAAGTAGAATTGGATGCTCTCTTTGCCTCTGCTGATCGAAATGCATGCGCAGCTGTGGGGGAAATTGGGTTGGATCTGCACTGGGATAAATCGACGCTTCCTTGGCAAGAAGCAGCCTTGAAATACCAAATTGAGAAAGCCTTGGAATGGGACTTGCCCATTTGCCTGCATACCCGCAATGCTACCCAAGCAACCATCGATATTTTAAAGCAATACCGCAGCCCTCAATTGAGAGGGGTGTTTCATTGTTTTTCTGAAAGCCGGGAGTTGGCCGCAGAAATCAATAAGTTGGGATTTTACATCGGAATAGGAGGGGTTTATACCTTTAAAAATGCCAAGTTGGCTGAACAGATTCAGGATTTCCCCAAAGACAAAATTCTCTTGGAAACCGATAGCCCTTTTCTGGCTCCTGTGCCCCATCGGGGAAAGCGAAATGAACCTGCTTACGTGCGCTTAGTCGCTGAAGCAATGGCTGCGAACTGGGGTACTTCGCTCGAAGAAGTGGCCGAGCAAACCACCCAAAATGCCCATCGCTTGTTCCCGCATCTGGGAGCTTTGTGACCCAAGTTACTTTTTATTGTTTGGAAATAGGGCAGTTTTGTCCTTCATGTCATTGAAATCGTTTTCATGGGCTCTGGCCATTTGCATTGTTTCGCCGCTTTTATCGCAGCATAACCCGTATGTTCATCACACCGAGCGTGATCGATTGATGGACACCGGGAGCTTGCAGCATTTTTTTCAATCGGGGCAGTTTTATGGCCACTCTCGTGCCGTGAGCATGGGGACTTATAACCGCGGTGAATTGCAAGATTTTCACGCTACGGGCTTTGGAATGGGCATCGGTTATGAGACAGCCCCTTACAAACGCTTGCAGGTGGGCATCAGTGGCTTTTTTATTTACAATCTGTATTCCAGCGATTTAGCCATTCCCGATACGGCCTCTTCTCAACCCAATCGCTACGAAGTGGGATTGTTTGACGTAGAGAATCCAACGAATCATTCTGATTTGGATCGACTCGAAGACTTGTACATCAAGTACTCCCGCACGACTTGGGAACTCAAGTTGGGCAAGCAACACATACGCACGCCCTTCATCAATCCCCAAGACGGCCGCATGAGGCCTACTTTGGTGCAAGGTGAACTATTGAACTTCCAACCCAACTCCAGAACCCTGTTGGAGATCGGCCATGTGGGTGAAATTTCCCCCCGCAGCACTGTGCGTTGGTTTCCCATTGCTGAATCATTTGGCTTGTACGGCGTAGGCCGAAACACCTTGGGTAAGCGATCCGATTACAAGGGCAATATGCCCGAATCCCAGGTTTATTATGTGGGGTTGACCCAAAAGCTGGGGGAGCGCATTCAATTTTCTGTTTGGAACCAAACGGTAACCGAGATTTTCAATACCGAGTTGCTTGAACTTGTGTTTCAATTGGCTCAGTCAGAAAAGGGGACCTTGAAAGCCTATGCCATGGGAATCGCTCAGCAAGTGCTGGGTGATGGAGGGAACTCAGACAGAGCCAAAGCCTACATGGATCCCGAACTGGGCATGAGTTTAGTGGGAAGCACTCGATTGGAGTACGGAAAACCGAACGGGTGGAAATTTCAATTGAACTATACGCGCATGGCCGACAAGGGTCGGTATCTCATGCCTCGCGAATGGGGCAGAGATCCTTTTTATACCTTCCTTTCCCGGGAGCGGAACGAAGGTTATTCAGACGTTCACGCCTTTTCGGCTGTGCTGCGCTACGCCCATGCAGAGAATCCTTGGTCGGGCTCGCTTGGGGTGGGCCAATATCAGTTGCCTGATGCCAACGATGCACTGCGCAACAAATACGGATTTCCCTCTTACTGCCAAACCAATTTCACGCTGTACTACCTGTTTCCAGAGGGCTTTTTAAAGGGTTTTGAAATCGGTTGGCTAGGAGTTTACAAGAAAGCAACGGGTGAGACCTACCAAAAAACATCGTATATTCTAAACAAAGTCGACGTGTTTCACCACAACCTTGTCATCAACTATCACTTTTGAACATGAAGAAAATTTACCATATACCTCTCTGCAGCTGTCAGTCTTGCAGCACCGAAACCCCCGAAACGCCGCAGAGCGGGCGCCGGGATTTTTTAAAGTCAGCTTCTTCTTTGGGCCTGGGTTTGGCCTTTGGCGGGGCCGTGGCTGGAACCCTTGAAGGTTGTGGCTCTGATGCAGCTAGCATGGGGAAATCCAGTGCTGTTCGCCATGGGAAAGCTCAGCATTTCACCATTTTGAATACCGCTGACATTCATTCCC
>Ga0222714_10003657_pt1 | contig 15491 bp, 22 predicted proteins | sample C33_3DmetaG_FD_165048 | JGI IMG/M metagenome (GOLD analysis project Ga0222714, IMG submission 165048) | Estuarine water microbial communities from San Francisco Bay, California, United States - C33_3D | ecosystem: Environmental > Aquatic > Marine > Unclassified | place: USA: California...
CAACTAGGTGTGTTTTATGCACCAGCTGGCGCAGCACTACGTGCCACATTTATCGTGGATCCAGAGAACGTTATTCAGCACGTTACTGTAAACAACTTGAATGTTGGTCGTAGCCCAGAAGAAACACTACGTGTATTAGACGCTTGCCAAACAGGTGAACTATGCCCATGTAATCGTACTATTGGTGGCGCAACTCTGTGATCGATCCGATCTTTATGGTAAAATCACCTTTGCAATATTTCCCTATTGCAATAGGTGATTATACCTTAAAGTTTAACGAAAAAACAAATGAATTTACTCTATTAGAAAAAAATCAAGGTTGGATGGGGTACAATCTAGATACATCTTGGCAAGCCACAGAATTTTATATAGAAATTCAGCAAGCATATGGAGTTTGCATTACTACAGGTTTAGGACTAGGAATACTACAATCACATCTTTGTTTGAAAAATGATGTATCAAAGGTTATAGTATACGAAAAGTCTAAAGACGTAATTGCAATATTTCATGAAATTGTAAAATATAATAACTTTGATATATCTAAACTAGAAATTAGGAATGATAACGCAGACCTAATAGAAAATCAAAATTGTGATTGTTTGTTTCCGGATCATTTTGAAACCGAACCAGAAGATCATATAATCAACATTGTTAAAAATCTATCTATCAATAATAAAGCAGATATTGTTTGGTATTGGCCAGCCGGTTTTCATTTTATAAAATTTGCTTTACACAAAAGATTAGACATAGATAAAGAAGCTTATGATTTGTGGAAAGATTATACAGGGATAAGTAATCTACCGTTAAATTTGGATGCACAATCTTACTCTTACTTACGAGAATTAAAAAAAGTTTATCAAAATGATACTTACGGTTTCTTAAAACATAAACTTGATATCTTAGATCAGCGAAATAGTTTGTTAAATTTATCAAAAAAATTGGGGTAAAATAATGTCGTTAATGAAAATAGAAGATTGCGTAAGCCCTTTAGAATACGAAGAAGTTAGCGTAGGTAACGCTCATCTTTATCTATACGAACCAGGTTACTTTAAATTAAGACACAATAATGATGTGTGGATGGGACACGATACTCATAACCATTGGCAGTGTGCTGAATTTTTAATGGAATTGAATCTTGCTTATGGGCGCTGCATAACAACCGGAATAGGTTTAGGTATGATTCAAACCTATTTGTTAAGAAATCCAAATGTTTCGGAAGTTATAGTATATGAAAAAAATCAAGATGTTATTGATCTTTTTAAGATTATAGCTAATAAAAATAATTTAGACATATCCGCACTACAATTTGTAAAAAAAGATGCGGATGAAATGAGTGGGGAAGATGTTGATTGCATTTTTTTAGACCACTGGGACTCGCATATATGGGAATTTCTATCTGAGAGAATTAGGAAAATTGCAAACAATAACAACTGCAAAATTTTATGGTATTGGCCTGCCGTACTACATTATTCGCGCTGGTGTAAGAAACATCAAAATTTACCTATCAATTTAAAAACATATCAAGATTGGGTAAAATATATAAATGTAAGGAATTTTCCTAATCATTTGTCGGAAGAAAATTTAGAGAATATAAAAATGCTAGAGAAAAAATATGCTGAGGATAGCGTAAAGCATATAATGCAGGAGTATAAATCATATCAAGAACGAGATGTTTTACGTAATAAAATGTTAACCAAATATAAAAATTAAAGAGGAAATTTATGAGAAAATGGGTAGAAATTATCAAAGATAGCATTCCTGATCATAGTAAAGATATCAGATTAAATCTTGATGCAGTTATTAATCGCAGTCCATTGAGCGTAGAAGATACACATGCCTGTGCGCTTGTAGCATCACTAGCAGTAGGTAACGGTGAACTAGCATATGCTATCATGACTAGCGGAGAGTTGGACAATTTTCCTGCTGAAATGGAAGCAGCAAAAACCGCTGCAAGTTTGATGGGCATGAATAATGTATGGTATCCATATGTAGAGATGTGCGACGATCCTGAATTAAAGGGATTGCCAGCCGGACTACGCATGAATGCTTACGCCACTCACGGCGGTGTCAGTAAAAAGAAGTTTGAATTGTATGCATTAGTTGCTAGTGCAATTGGTAAGTGTCATTTTTGTGTAAAGAATCATTATGATGTATTACGCAAAGAAGGTGTTAGCGTACAAGAACTTCATCATGCCGGTAAGATTGCGGCTGTAATCAACGCTATAGGAAAAATTGCACCGCCAATTTGATTACTTTTTGCCAATAAGCATATAGCGACTATATTTCAAATCCCCATAATCGAAATCTTTTTTACCCTCAAATAATATTTCTTTCATGGGGTATTTGTTTTTGAATACTTCTATGGTTGGATTAGGATTTACTATGTTCCAGCCCTGATATTTGCTGACTTGTTCTTGTGTTAAATTATTAGTTTGCAAACATACAATCTTATTATCCCATATATTTTCATACCATTTGTTAGATGTCATATCTTCACAACTGGTATTGATGATGAAATCATAATTATAAAACTCTATATTGCTTACATGATAGCATTGGTTTTTTATTTTTTGATCATCGTTAATCATCCAAGCATCACAAATCTTATTTGCTATAGTAATAGCATCTTGATTTAGATCAATACCGTCAATATAATTATATAGGTCTTTATTACGTGTTACCATCATAAAACCTAAAATATTATACCAACAGCCTAAAATAGCAACATTGCAAGGTTTGGTTATATGCTTTTCAATTTCCTCACACAGCCAAAGTTTACTGTGTATTTGCCCGTGACTAAATGCTGAAAAATCCATAGTAATATTTACTGTGTCGTAAATGACATATAAATAAAGCGTGGGCGTAATGCTCACAATTTCATTTAAACCTAGGAGAAACAAATGAAGAATGTAATCGTAGCCGGCGTAGCCGCTCTTGCTCTAGTAGGATGCGGTGCTAAGGAAGAAGTTGCTGCTCCAGAAGCAGCACCAGTCGTTGAAGAAGCTCCAGTAGAAGCTTCTGCTGAAGTTCTCGAAGAAGCCAAAGAAGCAGCCGCTGCTAATCAAGATGAAAAGTCTGTAGCAGACGGAGAAGCACAGCCTGAGTAATTGGGCTAAATAAAGTCATGGCAAACAACATACATATATGGCAACCAAGACACACCAGTAAAATGGGTGAATGCCTACATGCCTATAGTCCAAAAGACATTCCAGGAATGATAGGATGACCGGATTGTAAGTTGTTGATTTGTAAAGACTTATTACCCCGGGCATAAAAAACCCGGGGTTTTTGTTTATAGACTATTGACTTTATTTCAGATTAGTTTATAATTGATAAATTAGTGCTACAGGGAACGAGGCTCTGCGAGGCACTTTAAACTTCTCGCATACGGGCGGACAGTATACATGAACATTGTGGTGAAAACACAATAAGTAAGACTACTGATTATTTTTTTATACGGTGCTCCTATAGCTCAGTTGGTAGAGCAACTGATTAGTAATCAGTAGGTCGGGAGTTCAAATCTCTCTGGGAGCACCACTTATTCTGCTGGTAAGATATGTTGAATAGGACATATCACGATAGTTCGCGGTGTGCGGGGCGACTATCATTTTGATTTTATGGACCCATCGTCTAGCGGTTAGGACTCAGCCCTTTCACGGCTGCAATAGGGATTCGAATTCCCTTGGGTTCACCAACTTATTTACCGGGTTGGTCTATCGGTATGACAGGGGTCTCCAAAACCCTTAGGGGCGGTTCGACTCCGTCACCCGGTACCATTTTATTGAGGAGTCGTCTAACGGCAGGACAGCAGGTTTTGATCCTGCTTATCGTGGTTCGAATCCATGCTCCTCAGCCAGTTTCGTCTTGGTGACCTGCAGGCATGTCTGACGGGTACATCCCTATAGTGTGAGAGTTTGTCTGTATGGGTAGCACTATATGAATTATGAGAGCTAACAGAATGCAGCCTTATTGCGTGGGGGTAAGGTCTAAGAACGAACCTTGAATGGTAGCCCACGCCTTTGCGAGATTGTCTGTTGGTAGCATGAATCAACAAAGTGATAACAGAATAGTCTATATTGCGTGGGGGTATAGATGAAACTAAACCAAGCTGTCAGGTTGACACGGGTTAGCCCACGCCTTTTTTATAAAAAATTTTTTTTAAGATATATAGTTTTGTAAGAGTCCGAAAGCGAGAAGTCTAACCCACTACCTGGCTATCGAGGATGAACCTATCTGTTGTTATGTTCAATTCCCGCTTATTAGGGTGTGCTGTGGTGGCACTGGAAACAACAGAGGGCAATCTGCCCTTGAACGGATATGATAGCACTCTTACACCTGTCTTATAAAATTTGGGGATGTAGCTCAGTTGGGAGAGCGTTAGCTTTGCAAGCTAAATGTCGTCGGTTCGATCCCGTCCATCTCCACCATTTTATAAATATAACATGTTTAACAATTATTATACCAAAGTCACAGTTGTTGATAATAACTTCCTGACTAGTGAAGAATGTCAACATAATTTAATGATAGTACAGTCTTTAAAAAATAATTGGCAATCATCTTTTAAGTATCCTTATTTAAGTTTTTTACCTTTTCCGTTATACTCCATAAGTGATCATAAGGATTATATATCAAATACAAAATTATATAAAGATTTAATGTATCAAAATTTTAAGCTAACGTATGAAAAATTACAATTTAAATTGTCAAATTTATTAAACGTTGAATTATTTTTTCATGACGATCTTAATTATCCCGGATTTCATATTTCCAATGGTAAAAGTATGGATAAACCCAACTTTCACAGAGATGGATTTCCTCAATTTAAAAGTATTTTTTCAAATAAAGAAAGATTTTACTTTGGTAATAACATTTTAAGTGTTGTTATTCCTTTATCTATATCAAGCGAAGATGATGGATTACTTTATAGAACTAAAAATCTTCCAGAATCTGATAGACAACGTTTAATTTATGATGAGTTTTTGCCCTATAAATCTGGCATGTTAATTATATGGGACGGTAATATACAACATTCCATGAAGCCTTTTTTAGTGCATACTAGTAATTCTAGAATTACACTCCAATGTCATATAGTAATGGGTAAAAAAAGTTATATTTTTTGGTAAAAAATTTTTGTTGCGGAGTAGAGAAGTAGAAACTCGTCAGGCTCATAACCTGAAGATCGGCGGTGCAAATCCGTCCTCCGCTACCAAGTTTATGTGGAAGTGGTAGAGAGGCCCAATACAAGAGTCTGCAAAACTCTAAAGCCGTCGGTTCGAATCCGACCTTCCACTCCAAATTTGCCCCAAGCCTCTGTGCATATTGAAGCATTATTGTATACGCTTGGGCTATCAGACGTTCCGACTCATAATCGGATAGTGTGCGTCCGCACGATGAGAAGTGAGACCATGACTCACAGGACCTTACTCTTAGGCAGAAAAGGGCGCTGGCAATGCGAAAACTTCCCCTGGGTCGTGAAGCGGATGGAGGCATGTGTGATGATGTTGAGACCTGTAAAGGCAACTCAATGTTTGATGTGCTATAGTGACCGCCGCAGGGGAGGAGCATCTTATTTTGGACAGATGGGTGAGTGGTTAAAACCGACAGACTGTAAATCTGTTGCCTTACGGCTACGCTAGTTCGAACCTAGCTCTGTCCACCAATTTATGAGGCTATATGAAAAAATATATTCATGTGAATCAGCATGTTATTCGTGCTAACAAAAAGAATGGTACAAATGATCCTGTCATTACGATCAAAGAAGGTCGTAAGAATACATATTGCCATCGTGTCCTTATACATGGACCTAGTGAAGTGGTGTATTCGGGTAATGAAAAAACACTATTACCTTGCGGCGCAAGAGTAGCTATTGTCACGGAAAGTGAGATTGAAATATTAGAATGATGTAATGAATTTGTAACACATTATTTTCTAAATAGTGTGCGTAATAACGGAGTACACTATGAGATTCTTGACAAGGAAGTTAGTCAAGCCAGAAGATTTGAATGCCAACAATACATTATTTGGTGGACGATTATTGGAGTGGGTTGACGAAGAAGCAGCAATTTACGCTGCTATTGAAGCACGCCATAAACGTGTAGTAACTAAAAGTATTAGCGCCATCAATTTTATCGCACCTGCTAGACAGGGTGATGTTGTTGAAATTGGTGTAGCATTGAAGCGTGTGGGCAAGACCAGCATCACACTAGAAGTACAGGTTCGTGACCTTACATCACACAATATTATCGTCAATATTGACGAAATGGTTTTCGTTTGTGTTGATGAGACAGGTCGTCCTGTACGTCATACACTAGGAAAGACAAAGGGACAATAGCTCAGTTGGTAGAGCACCGTCTTGATAAGGCGGTGGTCCATGGTTCGAGCCCATGTTGTCCCACCATTTTGGAGTGTTGGCTGAGAGGTCTAAAGCAGCAGGTTGCTAACCTGTCGTATCAAGTAATTGGTACCGATGGTTCGAATCCATCACACTCCGCCAGTTCGGCTCGGTAGTTCAGTTGGTTAGAATATCGGCCTGTCACGCCGAGGGTCACGGGTTCAAGTCCCGTCCGAGTCGCCAATTTATGGCAATGTAGCATAGCGGCTAATGCAGCACCTTCATACGGTGTCTATCGTTGGTTCGAGTCCAACCATTGCTACCAATCTATATTGTTGTCAGTAAAATATCCTTCAACAATATTCTTTACAAGATTGGGGTGACAATGTACATATTCGCGTTTGACAGTGAATCTATCTTTTAAAAGATTAAGTATTCGTTTTTCATGTGTCTTATCTGGAATAGAATACGTCATTAAAAAATAACAATTTGGATTAGCAGTTTTATACGCTTTGATACGTGTGTTAGGATCTTCAGTAATGCCTAATTTACATTTATTGGGTTTATCAGGATCTACCATTATGTAATACCAAAGCATACCATTTTATTTAGTATGTGACCGTTGTCAAGTGGCCTAAGACCCCGGGTTGTGATCCCGGTATTCGTTGGTTCGAATCCAACCGGTCACCCCATTTTTTATTAATCTTATGTTTGTATCTAAATACTTTTATGAAATTTGAGGAAGTATCACTAATAAATCCTGGACTTCTGTGTGCAGAGATGCCGGAAGAAACATATCAAGTATTACTAGAGTCCTGTGAAAAACAAATAAAGGCTAAATCTACTTATTATGCAATGAAAAGACATTTAGTTACAGACAACTATGTTCAGGGCATTGAAGAAATGATAGCTATATCTATCCCGCCATCCTATAATCAATACTTGTTAGATTTGGCTTTAGAATACAGTAAGTACTTCAAGATGAATATAGGCAATCTCACTCCTAAAGTAAAGGAAAGTTGGTTGAATCTACAGAAAAAACATGAGTATAGACCTGTACATACACACTCAGATAATTCTGGAAAAAATCTTAGTTTTGTTACTTATATAAAAATTCCTTATGAGTTGAAAGAAGAAGATTCGTATTCAAACCACAATAAAAAAGCTGGAGTTTTTAGAAATGGCAGAATTGAGTTTTTTTATAATAACTTTGCAGGAAGTCACATAAGCGCGTTGATTGACATAGATAAAACATATCAGGGTAAAACTTTGATTTTTTTGAACAATTTCCGTCACGCAGTTTATCCATTTTACACCTCTGATGAATATAGAATTTCGTTAGCAGGTAATATAAACTTTCAATAATAATTTCAGCGTTTTTGTCTTAGTAGATTAAGAGCGTGGTGCCACAGATGATAGGGTCGTTAAATTTAAATCCAACCAGCCAATGCCTATTAAGGAATATTTATGAGTAATATAGATATTAAAGAAGAAATTATTGAAATAGATAATTTTCTTCCTATTTTCTTACATACAAAACTTATTTCATTATTTTATAATACTACAATGTGGTCTCTAGAAAAGTCACGGACCTATGATATACGTGATATAGGTTTTAAAAGATGGAAAGAAAATAATTTAGTGCAAGATCATGATACCTTTATTCAAAATTTAGATTTGGAATCTACATCAAATTCCTATATCATTTTAAATTTGAAGAAAATTTCTGAGCAAAAATTTAATATTGAAATAGATACCTTGTTCAGAGTTAGATACGTATATACTCCGCCGGATCCGTTAAGTACTAAAATTACTATGGGGTATCCCCACGTAGACGCAAAATATGAACACTATACTATTTTATATTATTTGGTTAATAATGATGCCAATACTGTATTTTTTAATCAAAAATATATAAGTGAAGAAGATACTGATTATTCTAAACAAGAAATTATAAAACAAGTAGTACCTAAAGCAAATAAAGCAGTATTGTTTAATGGTCTTATTTTTCACGCCGGAAACGTTAGTAATACAATGAAAAGGTTAACGGTTAATTTAAATTTTACCTTAAAGAAATAATTATTGCCATGGTAGCTCAGTCGGTAGAGCGGAGGACTGAAAATCCTTGTGTCGTTGGTTCGATTCCGACCCGTGGCACCAATTAGTAGAAGAACCAATCATAAGTTTCTTGTTTTATTATTGGATACCAATAATCAATAAAAACGTCTAGTTCTTCAATATTAGTTATATAGTCTTTATAGTTGATTTCAGTTTTTGTAGTTGAAAGTATGTTAGTATCTATAAATTGATCGTAATTAGATTCATCTATATATGTGTAGGGAATATTTTTATTATTCAAATAATCCCTAATTTTTTGTTGCAGAAAATATTCTAAAATATAAAATTTTGCTGTTGCAAAGTCTAGTTTGTCAAGGTAGATTTTAGTATATTTTTTTGGATTTATTTTGTTTTGGTGCCAAATCAAACTTTTTTTAGAGTATACCCAACTGACAATAGAATTATAAAATTGTCTATCTAAAAAATAAAATTTATCATATTCGGTTATTTTTAGAACATCTAAGTTAGAAATAATATACGGTTTAATAGAATTAAATATATCACTTTTATACATTTTATTTGGGGGCATATGCAATATACTAGGAAAAAGTTTGACTAGAAAATCATTTTTTAAAAAGGTAGATTGAGTATGTACTTCTAATTTTTGGTAAAATTCCGTAAAGACTTTTTCTTTGCTAAATTTTGGTCTATAAGTACGATAGCGTACAAAATTATCGTGTACCGTATTAAAATAAGTCTCGCCTAAATACTCTACATTGTTTAAATGGGCTAAACTTTTACTTATAGCAGTGCTGCATGTTCTGCCCCTAGAGATCAAAACTATTTTCATAGTAACTATTTATTTGACAAGTTCCGACGAAACAGTTATAATTTTAATAGACTGATTGTACAGTATAAGAATTACGGGACCTTAGCTCAGATGGTAGAGCAGTAGACTTTTAATCTATTGGTCGGGAGTTCGATCCTCCCAGGTCCTACCATTTTTATAGTGCCAATTTGTACCATGATATATAATTATTATGGGAAAGATTGCATTGTTTGGCGATTACATGGATGACATTTATATCCATGGTACTGTTGAAAGACTGAACCCAGAAAGTCCCGTACCATTGATTCGTCATCAAAAGACAATACATAAGCCCGGCGGTGCTGGTAACGTAGAAGCAAATTTACTAGCACTAGGACTTGATGTAACATTCTATAAATCAATACAGGTAAGTTCACGAAAGACAAGAGTTGTAGCAGATAATGCTATGATATGTCGTTACGATGAAGATTTTATATCAGTTCCGGTAGACATGAATGTTGATCTATCTGGTTATGATTATGTATTGATTAGCGATTACAATAAAGGCGCAATAAAAGATTGTAGCAACCTTATCAAAACATTTAAGGGCAGAGTATTTGTTGACCCAAAACAAAACTTTGCTAATTATAAGGGTGCATATTGCATTAAACCAAATCGTAATGAGTTTGAAACACATTATGGACCTGTAACTGAAGATAACATCAAAAAGTTTGCAAAAGAAAACAATCACGAATTAGTCATATTGACATTAGGACAGGATGGACTAATGTTTTATCATAATGATGAAGTGATGATATTACCATCACTAGCGCAAGATGTTATGGACGTTGTAGGCGCCGGCGACTGTTTCTTATCTGCTATGCTATATGGATTTGTAAATGGATATAGTGTAGTAGATAGTATCATATTAGGTAATCGCGGCGCGGCAGAATGTGTCAAACATTTAGGTACGTACATACTCAAGGTCAGCGATATCATCAAAACAATAGTATTCACTAACGGATGCTTTGACATATTACACGCAGGTCATATTGACCTGCTTGAAAAATCAAAGAGTTTGGGTGAATATTTAATTGTAGGATTGAATAGCGATAGTAGTGTGAAAAGACTTAAAGGCGATTCGCGCCCTATAAATAAACAGGAAGATAGAAAACGTGCTTTAGAATCTATCAAGTTTGTAGATGAAGTAGTGATATTTGATGAAGATACGCCCTACGAAGTGATTAAGAAACTGAAGCCAGATATTATTACAAAGGGCGGCGATTATACATTTGATCAAGTAGTTGGTAATGATCTAGCAATCGTAAAAATTGTTCCGTTACTTGAGAATCATAGTACAACTAACATTATTAAAAAATTATGAATGAAGTTACACGTTTAGAAGGGTATGTTGAAAAAGGTTGGGGGCATGAATTAATATTTGCTACTAACGACAAGTATTGCGGTAAGATATTGAAATTCAATACTGGCGCAAAGTTTAGTATGCATTTTCATGCAATAAAAGATGAAACATGGTTTGTATTAAGCGGAAAATATCTAGTAAAATATATTGATACTAATACAGCGCAAGAATTTGAAACTCCATTAGAGCCCGGCATGAATTGGCGTAACAGACCATTGTTTCCTCACCAAGTTATTTGTTTAGAAGAGGGTATGATAATTGAAGTAAGCACGCCGGATAGTGTAGAGGACAATTATCGTGTCGCTAAAGGCGACAGCCAAAAATGATTTATATTGTAGATATAGACGGTACAATCTGTAACAGTCCTGTTGTAAATGGCAAAAATGATTATGCCAATGCAACACCAATAGTTGAAACAATAAAAAAGGTCAATGATTTATATGATCAAGGACATACAATACACTATTGGACTGCAAGGGGAGGTAATACAGGATTAGATTGGACTGACGTTACTAGAGCCCAATTAGAACATTGGGGTTGCAAATATCATAGTTTCAAAACTGGTAAACCAGCCTATGATGTTTGGATAGATGATAAAGCAATCAACGCAAGAGATTTTTAAACCAAATCGGCCTCGTAGCTCAGGGGATAGAGCAACAGCCTTCTAAGCTGTGGGTCGCAGGTTCGAATCCTGCCGGGGTCGCCATATCTATTGACATCATGTATTGACAATGTTATTGTATATTGATGAAGGTCAAGGTTATAAACAATAATATAATAAGTCTAACTTTCCCCACACAGAAAGAGTTGGCTATGACCTTATGTAGACCTCAAGAATACTACGAATGCAATAGTAATAAATTACGTAATAAGGTGTTTACGTTTGAGGAATTAATAGATCACTATACTGCTAAGGACGGTACAATAACTTATTTTAGTTATTGGGCTGGGTTTAATATTCCAAGTCATGTTTTAGAAATTTTCTTCAGTAATTTTGATCTCAACGACCGTGAAAAAAAGTTATATGAACTTACACGCAAATTTAGTCATGAACCTTATTATTTAATTGCCACCAAAAACAACGATTCGGATACACTGAATCACGAATTATTACATGCTCATTATTATTTAAATCACAGTTACAGGCAAAAAGTAGATACTACAGTCAAGCATATGCGACCAGAGTTGCGTAAGCAAACTGCTAAGGTTTTAAAAAAAATGGGCTACACAAAAGAAGTTATTGTTGATGAAATAAATGCTTACTTGGCTACAAGCACATATAAGTATTTGAGTGAGGAGTTAGAATTAGAATTATCACGTAAGGATACAAAGCCCTTTCGTGATTTAGCAAAAACAATATTGCGGGATTAGTTTAATGGTAAAACTAGAGTTTTCCAAACTCTTGTCATCGGTTCGATTCCGTTATCCCGCTCCAAATTAAAAAGGTAAAATAATATGATGGATAGTAAACAATTAGCACTAGTATATTTAATGGAAGAAGCCAATCATATGGCTAGCATATGTACAAAAAATGTGCATAGTGTAGAAAAAAAGAAAACTACCGCTGATTTAGAACAACAGTTAGGTGTGTTGTTTAGTGCTATGAAAGAAGTAGCAGAAGAATTAAAATTAGATGAATCAAATGTTGAGAAGTCTGCTATGGAAGAGTATAATCGTAGACAGAATGATAGATAGTTCTTTATATAAAATTGACATCATCTAGTTTAGGATAAAATATATCATAAACTTGATGTATATGTTTCTCTATGTCACTATAATTTGTTATTATTTCTTTATAGTTAAAGTTTGGGTCTATTAGGTCAATATCTAAATGATCATTTAGGTTACTGTTTATATGATTTACCACATTGTCATAAGTTAAAAAAGTGCAAGGATAATTACTTTCTATAAATTTTTTTATTTTTAATAATAAAACATGTTCAAACACTACATAATTTATGAACGGGATATCCCGTTCGGTTAGTGTTATTTTTGAGTATTTTTTCTTTACCTCATTTATTTTGTTATTATCAGAAAATCCAAATTGATTTATTCTAAGGCTATAGGCAAAACTGATTGGAGAATCAATTAAATTTCTTTCTATAAAATATATTTTATCAAATTTTTTTAATTGTAAAATTTCAGACAAATTTGTTATAATCTTAAATTTATAAGAGGATGGATCAGGAATAGAGTCATAACGAGAATCAGGTTTATCACAAAATTTATAATTTTCTAAACTAGAAGTATCAACGGTTATATGCCTAGGGAATAATTTGGCTACAAAATTATCTGTGCCAAAAATACTTTTTGTAACTCCTTTTAACCATTCTGTTTGTTTATCATATAAGACATTTTCATAATTTTTACTTTTTAGTAATTTAAGTCTCTGATAGGATATATTCATATAGGCAGCCGGATCATAAGGTTCGCTAAGATATTCTAATTTATAATTAGAACTTAGACATTTACCTAGATAACTAGTTCTTGCTCTAGGTTTTCCAATTATTAGTATATTCATTATGAAAAAATTATATGGTCAAAACGGGCTGAAAATTCAGCATAAGCAGTGTTGATATAGTTTTTAACTTCATCATAATTAGTAATTATTTCTTTATAGTTAAATTTAGGATCTATATAATCACTTTTAGATAAATTTGGAAAAGTTGTGTCTACATATTTTGGCACATGATCAAAATCAAGGTTTGTATAATTAAAATTTTGTGCTATGTATATCTTGAGTTTTTCCGATATTAAGTGTTCAAATATAGCAAAGTTTAAATAACCAAAATCGTTTGCATCATATACTACTCTTTCATACTTTTTTTGTACATGAGAGATAGTAGGAGTATCAGAAAATAAAAAATTATTTACTTTTATAGCGTAACAAAAACTTATAGCAGAATCAACCAAATTTCTTTCTAAAATATAAATTTTGTTATAATTTTTTAATTGTAACAGTGTACTTAAATCATTAAGTGGAGCAAAGTCAAAATTTAATAAATTTTCTAAAAAATCATATCTTTGTAAATTATCAAAATTTTTCAAGTTACCATATTTACAAATTATGTGTCTAGGAAACAATTTGACTACAGAATTATTTTTTAAAAATATTTCTTTTACTTTGTTAGATACAAAAAGAGTTTGACCACTCATTAGGTAATTCTTTGTATCCTTTTTTTTCAACATTTTGGATCTAATATATAGATCATGTATGTGACTAGCACTATCAAATACTTCATGAAAATTTTTCAACCCGTAATACTTATTATACGCATCACAGAGATAAGAAGTTCTAGTTCTAGGTTTTCCAATAATAAGCACGTTCATATAATGGGTAAATAATGGTTGTAATTTTCAATTAAAATAGTATAATATTTATATAGTTAGTAACGGAGACAATTTTATGACGTTTGAACAACTTGCAGTTGGATTGCAACTTGCAGCTATTGTTGCTATCGTAGTTGGAGCCTGTGTTGGCCCGCTGCTTTATGTAATGTGGCAAAATCATAAGAATAAGTAAGATATCGCCCAGATGGTGGAATTGGTAGACACCCTGGTCTTAGAAGCCAGTGCCATAGTGCGTGAAGGTTCGAGTCCTTTTCTGGGCACCAATTTGAGGATGTAACGTGAAACAGACAACTTTTGAAAATATATACAATAAAGAAAGGTTTGTCTTACGTGGCAAACCTGATAAGAAGATTATTGATGGGGTTGAATTTATCAAACTCATTAAAGAGGGCTCTGTGCGTGAAGTTTTTGTGCGCAGAGATTTTTTACAGAAAGTAAATACTAAGTAAGAGGAAATTATGGCGGTTTTGGCATTAGACATTGGTGGCACCCCCCGACAGTGGGTCAGTCACGATATGGCAATTGTATACCACGCTAAGGGTGCCGTTGCTTGGTCACTTGGAGAAGTTATCGCAAAATATCATGGTGGCATACAAAACAATGGTAATCAAAGTTACATTGAAACACCAAGCATCATTGCTATCAAAGGCCATGGTTTCAATCCTGCGAGGCAAGGTCGTGTCACATTAACTAATAAAACATTGTTTGGTCGTGATCGTCATATCTGTGCCTATTGCGGAAATCATTTTCCCAATGCCGGACAACTCAGCCGGGATCATATCGTGCCTCGCAGCAAGGGCGGAGTCGATGACTGGATGAACGTTGTCAGCGCATGTAAGCGTTGCAACACACATAAAGGTAGTAAGAGTCTAAAAGAAGCAAACCTGGAATTAATTTATGTACCTTATGTACCTAATCACTTTGAGAATTTAATTCTACAAAATCGTAACATTCTTGCTGATCAAATGGAATATTTGCTCACTGGTGTCCCTAAACATAGTAGGGTAGTTCAATGATTGAAACTGCCGAATTAAAATTAGAAGATAATTATGGTGTTTTGCAATTTTCTTTACCTGATTCTTTATTTGAAAATATAAAGAAAAAAGTTAAAGTTCTTCAAGAAACTAAATTGTCCGACGAACAATTATTTTTTAACAATAGGTTAGCCGGACAAATAGAAAATGAACTTAAGTTGCATCCGGATATGGAGTTTAGAACTTTTTTAGAAAATCTTGAAAAGAAGTATACTAAACATTTCAATTTTGAAAAAGATACTACTAAAAAATTAGAAACTTGTTGGGTAAATTTTCAGAAAAAACATGAATATAATCCATACCATAATCATAGTGGAGCATTAAGTTTTGTTATATGGGTGCAAATTCCCTATTCGCTAGACGATGAAGATAACATGCCTAATACTAAAAATGCAAATACTAAAGAAAATGGTAGATTCTGTATGACTTATAATTCTAACTTTTATGGAATTAAGCGTCTAAAAATAGACCTTGACAAAACATATG
>Ga0222714_10003663_pt1 | contig 15473 bp, 31 predicted proteins | sample C33_3DmetaG_FD_165048 | JGI IMG/M metagenome (GOLD analysis project Ga0222714, IMG submission 165048) | Estuarine water microbial communities from San Francisco Bay, California, United States - C33_3D | ecosystem: Environmental > Aquatic > Marine > Unclassified | place: USA: California...
AAATGATGACTTTGTAGGTAGCATTTCAAACACGCTTAATGATGGTGTAAATTCAAACGGACAATCTAGTTGTATTGAAAATAACAGCACAGACCCTGAATTTACAACAACAACAGCAAGAGTTGTTACAGAAAACACAGCTTATAACAATAATGATAGCCCGTATGTTGGTATTACAGTAATAGGAGACCTCGCATAATGGCTGGAACAATTATAGCAGATACCCTGACCCACAGCACCGCAGGTTCGGTGACTACGGACTATGTTGTTAATGGTAGTGCGAAGGCTTGGGAACGACATAACGCTTCACACTCAATAGATAACAGTCTATCCGTATCAAGTGTCACAGACAATGGAATAGGCGATACCACGGTCACTTATGCTAGTGCTTTGAGTACAGCCACTCAAGCGATTAGCGGAAGCGCAGGTAACAATACTAGTAATGACAGCATTCTTGGAAATGCCGCTGTTCAAGCACACACAACAACAACGCATAGGTATTTAATTATGAATTCTAGTGGTGTTGCACAGGATAGGGCGTTTAATTCTACCTTGATACACGGAGACTTAGCCTAATGCAGACACCTGACTTTAAAGGCACTCACCTATTTGACCGACTATGCTGGGCTAAAGAACGTCTAGAGCCAGTGCAGTCAGACTACCGTGTTGTCTTTGAGGACAGCGTTGACGAGTGCGCCAAGATACTTGTGCCTGACCCTAACTGGATGGCTTGCGCTTTACAAGGCGGCATCCTACCACCAGTGTGGGTGTATCACGAATTGGCTAAAGACGAAGCACAACCTGATTTTAAGAAGCATACTCGTGGCTATTTACTGCATGAGACTGAGCCAATGCCAGCGATGACAGAAGAAGAAGCCATTGAGTATTTGATTATGAAGGACATCCCTCAGCACGTTTGGCAAAGCTGGGATGAGGGCAACCGCCCGAAGATGGTTATCTGCAAGAAAGAGCAGTTACCGCAAACAAGAACGTGGCGCAATGCGTGGCGTATATCTGATGAACTTAACTTAGCCGCATAGGAGACAACTATGGCTGTAACAACTTATATCGTGGACAAGGACGGTAATCAGATTGATGCGTCAACTGCAACCGTTCCAAACAATCGTGACTTTCGCGGAGCGTGGTCACTGTCAGGCAACGTGATTAGCGAAGACCTGACCAAAGCAAAAGAAATCTTCAAGGACAAGGTGCGTGAGGTACGCAAGCCTTTGCTTGATGCGAAGGATGTGGAACTGATGAAGGCTCTCGAAGCTGGCTCAGACACCTCTGCCATTGCGTCTGCTAAACAGGCACTGCGTGATGCACCAGCCGCCTCTGCTATTGATGCCGCAAGCAATATGACTGAGCTAAAGGCCGCTTGGGATGTAGCGTTGTTGGGTGATAGCCCTTACTAATAGGAGTGATTTATGTCACGAGCAAGAGATTTCGCAGACTTAGCTAGTAGCGCAGATGCTGGTGGTATCACAGGCAAGAACCTCATCATCAATGGGGGACAATCTATAAGCCAGCGTGGGACTAGCATTAGTATTACGAGTGATAGTGTTTACGGTGTAGATAGATTTATTACAAGAACCTATGGTGGCAATGGAACATACACAGTATCAACTTTGCAGACCGACATTCCAACAGTAGGTGACTTCTACTACTCAACAAAGTATGCGGTAAATAGTGCCGCCACGGATACAGGTACTTATGGATATTCAATCGAACAAAGGATTGAGGGTTATAATGCATCTCACTTACGATTGGGTAGAGCAGACGCAAAGCGAATTACGCTTTCTTTTTGGGTAAAATCATCTGTTGCAGGAACATATACTGGTGCGATAAGAACAACAGCCGCCGAATATTCATATGTATTTGAATATACTCTTTCTGCTAATACTTGGACAAAGGTAGAGAAAACAATTTCAGCTTTAACTGGTGTAACTTTGTCTCTTCTTGACGAAACAAACGGCATTGCTTTATATGTGTCCCCGATTAATTTTGGCGCACAAACATCAAAGTCTACTGCTACTACTGATACTTGGCTTTCTGGTAACTATGCGTTTTCATCTAATCAAGTTGACTGGATGGGAACTGCTGGTGCTACTTGCTATATCACAGGCGTCCAACTAGAAGTCGGCGAACAGGCCACGCCGTTTGAACACCGTAGCTATGGCGATGAGTTGGCTAGGTGTCAGAGGTATTATCAAAAATCGTATTCTGATGGCGATACTGGCGGCACTGTAACTAACAATGGCGCACTGTGGACAAACATTATTAGAGATGCGTCTAACCAAAACTATTGGGATGTTCGTTGTTATCAAGTGATGAGAAGTAGCCCAACTGTTTTAACGTATTCCACCACTTCTGGAGTTTCTGGTAACTATAGAAATGTAACAGATTCCACTACTAATGCTTCGGCAGTGTCAAATACATCTTCTTCTGGTTTTTCAATTAGACCAGATTCTGGAACAAATCAAAATATTGGAGATGTAATAGCAGTACATTGGGTAGCAGATGCGGAGTTATAAAGATGAATGAAATGACAATTACATCAGCACAATACGTTGCAGAAGATGGTGTTAATCAAAGCATCAAAGCCACCATTGACGGTGTTGAGATGTTCGTCCCCCTAGACCCAGCCAACCGCCACTACGCAGAAATCATGCGTCAGGTAGAAGCTGGCGAACTAACCATACAGGATGCTGAATAATGGAAATGGGTTTCTTAGTTGACGTTCTTATAGGTGTTATAATCGGTGGTGGTGCTTGGTACATTAATCATTTGACCGCTAGGATTGGTCGGCTTGAGGAACGCATCAATTCCACAAGAGAGACGTTTATCCATAAAGATGAGATGACATCTATGATGGGACGCATCGAGGATAGGTTTGCTCGGCTAGAAGACTTGCTACATCGCCTGATGGAAAAGTAATGGAACACCTATTCCTGTTGCTAGTGTGGCTAGGGACAGGAGATGGTCGCTACCTTTCCAGCAATGATATGTATTTTCGGTCAATAGACCGTTGCAATTATTTTGCCGCCGAAGTCTCACGCCGATTTGGTTCAGCCCCAGACATAAGGTATAATCATCCTGACGATCAGGTCACAGCGTATTGTGTGCCTAAGTATGTGGATACCAGCAAAGTCAGGGTGTACTAATGTTAGCAGAATTAGCGGCGGCTAATGCCGCCTTCAAAATTATCAAGGAAGCTGTTAGCAACGGCAGGGACTTGGCTTCTGCCGCCAACGCCTTTGGTATCTTTACAACTGCGAAAGAAGACTTGGAGCGCAAGGTCAACAAAAAGGGTGGCGGTGGCAAGAATAACGATCTCGCTGAGTTTATGGCCTTGGAGCGCATTAAAGAACAGGAAGCCCTGTTACGAGAGCAGATGATTTGGGCTGGGCGGCCTAATATGTGGTCGGATTACCAGAAATTCTGTGCTGAGGCGAGGCGTAAGCGTAGGGAAGCAGAAGAAAACCGCATTAAACGCCGTCAGAGGCTCGTACACGCCGTTATAGCTGGTTTGGCTATTGCCATAGTCGGAATAGGCGTAATCGCCGTCCTGATCGCTCTGAGGGCGACAGTCAGGTGAAGATCATCGTATTCATCATGGTGTTCATCTATCCAGACCGCCCTCTGGAGATGGAATATGCTTTTGTGAAGGAATGTCCCAGTGCTGAAAAGGTCGAGCAGTACCTGTCACAGCATCCTGCCAGAAACGAGGCTATGGCTATCCAGCCAGCCTGTCAGATGATTGACCTAGGCAACGCCCTCTAAAAAAACTTAAAATTAATTTACTTTTCCCCTTGACGACTGTTAATAGTTAAACTAGATTTAACTTATCGGAGAGAAATTAAGGGAGAAACCGATGATTATGACCAAGATCGAGACTGAACAAAAATTCACATATATGTCCATAGAGCCATATACAGGCCGCATCAGTGCTGATGGCAAATACGCTCTTGAAGATTGCTTCAAGTGCAATGGCACAGGCCGTGTATGCGCTAGAATTAAACGCAGTAACACGGATGACACTTGCTATGATTGCAAGGGAAGGGGTTATTTGCGCGATAAGCTATATACCAGCAAACAAGTTGTTGCCCAGTTTAAGCGTTATGAACGTCAAGAAAAAAAGCGCATTGAAACTGCTCATATCAATTCTGAGATTAATGCGTTGCGTAGCATCAAGAAAAAAGTGCGTGATGGCTTACGCAATATTGAGCGCATTAGAATAGCTAAGGTCAGTGACTTTATTGGCTCTGTCGGTGATCGTATTGAGCGTGATGTCACTCTGACATTTACTCACAGTTTTGATGGCTTTTATGGCACGACTTGGATCAACTCAATGATTGATGCTGACGGCAATGTGATTGTCTACAAGGGTGGTAATCGCCTTGGGCAGAAGGGTGACACGTTCACCATCAAAGGCACAGTAAAGGAACACGCTGTGTACAAAGAAACCAAACAGACGGTTATTAATCGTCCTAAGAGGGGGTAATTATGATCACGAAAGATAAGATCAAATCAAAGTATCGTTGGCTCGACTTAGACGATCTTGATTACAAGTATATCCAGTGGAGCAACCACCTTGGGCGTGGCACAATATCTGCTGGTGATTTTAGCCAGTTCCAAGAGGCGTGGGTTGAGCTAATGAATGAAAACATGACCGCCATTGATAGCGGCGCAGAACCATTAACAAGGGAGATGCTCTAATGAGTAAGCAAATCATCTTTATCAGTAAAGACTACCAGATCGAGGCTGACCACCCGAACTACACCCTACAAACATTTGTTGGCGGTAAAAAGGGCTGGCGCAATGTCGGCTTCTATTCGTCTGTTAAAAGCGCAGTTAAAAAGTTTATCGAGTTAAACCCACTGGATGAGAAAGAGATGACGCTGGTCGAGTATGCTGATCGCGTTATGGCATCCGCAGAAGACATTGTTAAGAAAGGGGTCAAGTAATGGCTAGAGTAATGATGAATGTAATTCTGGGTGGCTTTGCGGTATTGTACTGTCTTAGTTGGACTAACATCCTGCATCCTACCTACAACTTTTGGGGCTTGCTTTATTATTTCGGCAACCTATAATAGTATCCATGCTTATGGCATGGATTTTCCTCCCCAACTGACCCAGTGGTTTCTCTCCTTTCGCCACTGGGTCTTTTTTTGCCTAGATATTTAGTGTGAAAAATAGGTGGGTATTATTCCCATTACTTTTTGCCGTAATATTTGCTAACGGCGCGATTGCCGAACCAGAACGACATAATAGCGGCAAACAGCCCCTGTGTCTCAGGTGACCACATAAGCTCAACCGCATCCTTCCAGTCGCCGCCGGATTCCATCACCTTCAGCATGATGACCACCTCAACGCAGACAAACATTATGAAGAAGGCATAAGTAATAACAGGGCGCACACTGCCGCGCAGAGCGTTGACAAATCCCCCAGCGTCAATAGATCGGTCATGTTGATAGATACCCTTTGTTTCGGCTATATCAGCCTCTGCATCAAGCTCTTGTAACTTGAGGCTAGAGCGAATCTGCATCAACTCGCCCTGAAGCCGCATCTCATCCAGCTTTTGCTTGTGTTCCTGCCCAGCCCGAAAGTAAGCCAGAACCTCTGGCAAGAACGATGTCCCGAACCCTAACAGGCTACCTAGTAGCGTCATCATGTGAAATATCTCCTGATGGTTTGCTGTTGACATACAAGCCGAACCAAGCCGCCCCTGCGCCGACTATGACGGAAAACCCACCAGCTTGGGCGTTATTCGGCTCTGGCAAAGACATGAACCACTGGCAGAATTGATAGAAGACTATCATGTAAGTAAATATCAATGCCCTTGGAACGATACGCCAAGCGTCTAGTTTTTTCGGGGTCATTGCCATTCCCCTGTTCTCATCATCTCTGCAAGATGCTCTGCCCTATGACCGACTTGCTTGCGCCACATACTGTCAAGCATTTCATCTGCGGCCTTGCCATAGTCACCAGCGTGGATAGCATCCTTAGTGTTGCGGAACTTGTCGAAGCGTGGCTGGCCTAGATTGAACATCATGCTGATGATGACGGCTTTGCGTGGCTCGTTCAGGCTATCCCAGAAGGTGTATTTCTTGGCGGCCTCGATCACCTGATTGATATCGTTCATCAGCAAAAACTCTGCCTCTTTAGCAGAGATACCGCCGCCCAGACGCTCGTCTATCAAGCGTCCATAACCAATAGTCAAATAACCCTCAGAGTCCTTGTATGCGTGTTCTACAAAGCCCTCATGCTGTTTGATCAAGTCGATCAGTTGTTGTGTATGATCCAAGGTCAACCTCTTTCTGCATCAGCTTACTTACCTCAACACCCATGTTATATAACACATTTTGCATTTCATTGTCAGACGCCTTGCCACGCCCAGTCATAAACACCTCGACAGCATCACCTGTATTGGGGTGAAAGCTGACAGTCACTGCCAGACCCATTCCTAGCTCTGTTGTTACGCATGGTCGTCTGTTGGGTAAGCTCATCTCTTAGCATCCTTATGGTTTGATCCCAGCTATCTATTTCGCGCTCTGGGCTGTCGAAATAGGTTGTGGGTAAAGTTAGTTTGATTTTGTCCACCGAAGACACAGGCATAAAAAAACACCCTCGCTGTTCAGAGGACACGAGGGCTAGAATATCATAATCATCGTAAGTGGGAAATCGTTTATTGCCACCTTTGCCGACAGGAAACTGCAAGCTGTGCTTACCCTGCCGCGCAACCTTAATTCGCTTTGACCAGCAACACGATCTGACCTGTACCCGATAACATTCTCTGCCCATATTGGCTATAAGATCAAATGCGTCCTGCTGTGCCATAGAGCAAGCCCAGCCGCGCTGTAATATGGCGGCTGAGGCTAAGTGTTCGCCAACCAGACCAGCAGTTGTGTTACTTAGGTCTGGTACAGCTATAAATAATTCAGGCGGCAAGCTCGTCAAGGCGTTTTTTCACCGTGTTCAAGTCAGAGATCATGTGCATATCAGCACGTTTGTATTTCTTCTCCGCATTGTACACAGTTGTGTGGTCTTTGCCAAACACTCTGCCAATATCCGAATAATTTGCCCTTGTGTATCGTAAAGCCGCTACCATTGCGAGGTGTCTAGCACCAGTCACATTGTGCTGACGGCGGCGGCTCAGGATGTCAATCACAGCAACACCCTTCACCTCACTAACGATGTTAATGATGTCCTTAACCCTCACATAGTTTAGGTCACGGCGGTCATAGGCTGTCAAAGTCAGGGGCTTCCCGAACAGCACTTGAATTGCGGTGTATATTCTTCTGAAAACAGTCATGGTTACAAAATACCTTTCCTTTAGCGTTGGCTAGACCGTCTGTCTTCCAACTAAATTGATTATTACAATAGTGGCAAGTACCGTTGCCACCCCACGGATGCCGCCCATTGCGGTCAATCTTTTTTGCTTTCTTCACGGCGTTCAGCCCTTCTGCGTTCCAGTGCAACGGTTATCAACCGTGAAGCTAGGTCAAGTTGTTCGTCCGGCGATTGCTGATAAAAAAACATATCGTCACAATCCTCTGCGGTAATCAGCAGACCGAACTCACGAGGCACAACCAGTTTGACCTTGCGGTTTTTGCTGGCTGTGACTTGTGGCTTGCGGCGAAACTTAAAAAGGGACATCATCGTCTAGTGTCGCCTGTTGTTGCGCCTGTGGCTGTGGCTGTGCCGCACCGTTAGGCTTGGAATCCTTTAACTGCAAGGACAGGCTCATAAAGTTTGAGCCTTTAGCCGATGTCCGATTCCACGCAGAGAGTTTGTACTCCACGCCGTCAATCTCACATGAACCAGTCATGTCAGGCCGTTTTTCGTTGCCCTCTTTATCGTTATAAAAAAGGACACCTCGAAGGTTATTATCATAATCAGCCATGTGCTAGAATCTCCTGTTTGCGTTGGCTAAATAAATCTCTTTGTTCTGGTGTCAGAGACAAAGAGACACGGTTGTAGAGAGCTTTCAAACACTCCATGTCAGGTGCTAACCTGATCTCTTGTTCAAGAGGTATAGATGCCTTCTTGAAATCTTTAGCTGGTGGTGGTGCAGACGGCGCAGGACTGCTTGCAACAGTTTGCGGCAGGTCTTCACCTTGGAATAGATATGCGCCCAGTCCTAGGGCGGCTATGGCCTTTGCCAAGCAACGCTGTAAAGACTTGTTCACCTCAAAGCTGTCTGGGTTCTGTATTGGCTTATTAGCGTGGTTTAGGACAGGCATAATCTCAGTGCATGACGAGTCTAGGCTTGGAACGGATACTGTGACTTCCACATAGCCGTAGCCATTGGGGTCAAGCATGAACGGTAGGCCGTTAAAGGTATGCTTGTGATAAATGGCGTCAGGGTAGTGGTCTTTAAGGATAGACCAAGCCCATGCCCAGCTAAGATAGGTAAAGCCGTTTTTCTTTTCGGCGTATTTGTTAACGTCAACTGCTGATAGTGTATTCCAAACTGATTTGTTTATAGATTCCATAGTGTCCTCGCTTCATCAATGTATTGGTTATTCCAGTAAAATGGATGGTTAAATTCTGGCTCTACCAGACCAGCTAACACCTTGGGGTCGGTGCTAATAGCCAGTAGGTTTTGCCGGATTAATGCCCTACGCCGCAAGTCATACAGGCAGAACTCAAGATACTCAGGTGACAACTTATCGCAGTTGTCCTGATCGAAGTGTGCTATGTCGGTGTCGCTGATATAGACGATGTTAGGCTTCAAGCCTGTCGCCTTCCAATACACAGCCACTTGACAGAGGTGATTGTAGTCAGGCTCTTTCGGCATCGCTGGCTTAGACCAGCCACGAGTGCCGTCTTTCTTGATCTGACCCTTTCGCGGTGCTTTGGTCTTCATCTCATAGAAATTGTCGCCATGTACCAAGTCAATGTAGCCTGTCAGTGGTATGGACACATCAGGTAATTCCAGATGTATTTTCTGCTCTGCCACTGTATTAATTGCCTTAGACATTACTCAATCTCCTTGCCAATTATTTTAGCAAAATGCTCACAGCCTAGCCGGACGGCTGGGTCAATGCGTTCGCGGAACTCGATGCGCTTTTCCTCATCCTCGTCAGCCGGATGAAAGTCATAGTCCATCAGTGCCTGATCAACGGCCTGATCCATGTCAATATTGCCGACAAGATAAGCCTGTATGCCATTGTGGACAGCCGTGCCATAGGCGGCGTTCTCGCCGACTGTGATCGCCCTGCGCTGATCCTTGGTCAGATACACATACTCAAAGAGCCAGTTAGGTGTCGGCCTCAATAGCTGTGATGGGCTGAAGTGATCCAGACCAATCTTTAAGAAATTTTGTTCACTCATGTTCTTCCACCTCTAGTACCTCTATATCACCAACGGAGTAGCCATGTTTTTTCATGATGCTTTGTCTGGCTCTTATCCTAGCCTCTGCAATTTCCATGGCCTCAGTTGAATCCGCCGCCCTGACGGTCATCTCTCTATAAAACTCAACCACGACACTAACTTTATATGTGGCGCATTGGTCATAGGGTAATTTCGATCCAATTTTATTTTTACCCATCTGCTTTAACCTCATCATTAGAGCGATGGTAAATTTCCGGCGCATACTCGTTCCAGATTTTATGGTCACGATCTAAATGATGCTTCATAGCGTTAATTTTACTGCGCTGATCAGCACCCTTGCGATAGACCCTCGGGTCTTCTGAGCAGTCATAGAACCAGTCATGGCGTTGCAGTGCTTCACGATATTCTTCAACTGTGTATTTCATGTTTTCCTCTATGCTTGTTATAAACTGGTTTTAACAAATGTTGGTTGACCTAGCAAGCAAAAAATTATATTAGGTTTATATCAGTTAATTTTAACCTTAGGATAAACAAAATGAAATTGGCAGAATGGCTCGTAACGAAGGGCATCCGACAGTCTGAACTGTCAAGGATGCTAGATGTAACCCAGCCGACAGTACACAACTGGGTCAATCGCAAAGCACCGCCATCATCAAGGCAGATGATGCGGCTGTACCAGATGTCAGGCGGCAAGGTCGGGCTGAAAGACTGGTGCGAAGAATTTGAGGTCAGGTAATGTTAGTGCATCAGTTTTTTGGCAGTGGTGATTTCAGTGACAGGGCGGCTTTCGTTTTCAGAGAAAAGGGCGAGTATGTCGTGATGTTTGTGAAGGATGCCGCGATTATCAGTGAGTTGAACCTGACAGGGCGTTCTGAGCAGTTTGCTGAAGACACGGCTGAGAACTGGGTTCTGGGCGGTGAGGCCGCATGAAGTGGCAATGTCGCATAACAAACAAATACCGCCCAAGGGACGCTAGTTACCAGACGGTTAGTCTAGGTGGCTATTATGGCTTGGCTGGTTATGAACTATGGGTGAAAAAGATGACTAATGGTAGGGTTAAGGGCGCAAACTTTGAGCGTGAACTGGCTAGGATGATCTATGAACAGCTAGGCGTTGAGGTTAAGCGAGACTTGGAACAGTACAGAGCAAGTGACCACGGCGACTTGATCGGGCTTGACGGCTGGACAATCGAGGCCAAGCGGTATGCAAGCAACGCTGGCGGCAATTACAAGCCTGAATGGTGGTCACAGGTCACGGCGGCTAGTAATGCCAATGGCACTGAGCCTGTGCTGGTTTTCAAGTACGACAGGCAACCGATAAAGTGCGTTGTGAGGTTATCAAGCATCAATGCTGATTTTGCTGATAAAGATAACACGGCGGTCATCTCGTTTTCAACGTGGTGTATGCTGGTGAGAGAGGGTTGGGCTGATGAAGCATGATATGGTTAATCAACCACCGCACTATGTGAAGGGTTCAATTGAAACGATTGACTACATGGTTGACGTGCTTGGTATTGACGGTGCGATAAAATACTGTCACGGCAATGTCCTCAAGTACACTGGCCATAGGCTGTTTGCTAAGGGCAATCCGGTGCAGGATGCTAAGAAGGCGGTATGGTATTTAAACAAAATGATTGAGTTGATGGAGATGGCTGACAGTGAATAGGCCATACTACGAAACACAGGACGACTTGGACGGCGAGATTGCTATGATGAAGCGGCTCTGCGCTAGGAAGGGTCACGAGTTTCGTAAGCTACCGATATCATACAGGCTAGATTTTGTGGTGCATGAGGCTGGCAGTAACAAACCGTTGTGCTTTGTCGAGTGCCGGAAGCGTAGCAATCCTATGGGTCAGTACCCAACTTACATGGTTAGCCTCAACAAGGCGTTGTTCGCACAAAAACTTGCAACGGCCTGTATGGTAAAGGCGTATTTACTTGTTGAGTTCACAGATGGTCTAGGTATTCTGGACTTTAACGAGCCGTTTGATGTTAGGATCGGCGGTCATAATAACAGAGGCGACTGGCAGGATATTGAACTGGTTGCCCACTACGACATAAAATCTATGAGGAGAATAACATGAGCGTAAGAGCAATAGGATGGGCGTTTGAGCAGAAGCTGGACGATCCACTGGCAAAGCTGGTGCTGTTAGCACTAGCAGATCATTACAACGAGTCAACTGGTGATGCGTGGCCTTCAATAGACAGGCTTGTAACTGTCACTGAGGGCAGTCGAAGCACTGTGATCAGGAAGCTAAAGAAATTGGAACAGGTCGGCTTCATCAGCAGAGAGAAGCGATATAACAAAACAGATGTCTATCGCATACATTTTACTGGTGTCACAGAGACACCTCAAATCAATTCTAATGGTGTCACACTGACACCTCAAACAGAATCTACTGGTGTCACAGAGACACCTCTAGAGGTGTCACAGAGACACACTAACACTTATAGAACTCTTAACATAAATAATAATAGCAAGACATCATCAAAGCAGAAGGTATCAGATTGGACACCGACTGAGGCTGACTTGGCTTATGCAACTGAGCTTGGGTTAGATGCCAATGAGGTGTTAACCGATATTCGCCTATGGGATGAGAAGAACGGCAATAGAGCCGCATATAACAGCGTTACGGCTTTTTGGCAGGGTTGGTGCAGAAAAGAGTCTAGGCGGCGTCCTGCACGCTCTGTGAGCCAGCAAAAGCCTAATTATGCTGATAGGGGACTGTCAGAGGCGCAGTTGGGCTTTATTGATAGCCTGACGAGGAAGTATTACGGAAAGTTTAAGCATGAAAGCTACGACTGGGATATGTTGCATGGCTGGATTACTGAGATGGTTCTTAACAGATATGATTTTAACCAGTGGGTCGCCATGGGTCATGGCTTGCCGCACCATACGGAGTTGTGATGACTGACAAGAAATTACCACAGCATTATCAGAAAAAGCGGCTGATTGCTCGTAGCAAGAAACTTGAGGATGAATTTCTCAAGCGGCTAGTGGACAGGCCAGCGACTCATGTTGGCAAGGATATTGATATGCCATCATTCAACACGTTCTGGCGTTGGATGTCGAAGGATGCGGAACTGAGGGATCGTTACAGGCTTGTGATGGAGAGCAAGGCGGCTATCGCCGATGCGAAGATCAGTGAGATACAGGAACAGGTTAGAAGCGTTGTACAAGAGGCTAGGCAGGGTACGATTACCAAGGATGTCGCTTATGTGGCTATACAAGCGGCTAGGCTGGACATTGACACGGAGAAGTGGCGTGCTGGGAAATATTACCCAAAAATGTATGGCACTGATCAGAGGGTAGAGGTCGAGCATAAGCACAGCTTGGTTGATGATCTGAGGATCGTCTCAGAGCGTGTGGCAGAGCGTGAGGCTAAGACGATTGAGGGTACTGTGCAGGATGTTGAGATTAGCGATGATGAGTAGGCTTGCAACTATGCGTGTGAGCAACTTTTTGTTGCGTGGTGAAAATGCGCTAGGGGAAATTGTTAAGGAAAACAAAGGGTGTACACATTTGTGGCGCGATTACGCACACCGATGGCGGTCAAGTGCCTCGCGCGAGATTGATATTGAGAATGATTCTCATTCTCATTCGCAACTGGATACAACTCACAAAAGAAATACAACCAATAGTAACCGCAACTATATGGTGTGTAACAATATCAATGACTTACGGTGTGTGCATGGTCAATAACGGCTTACATAATGGTTATTATGCGACAAACCAGCAACTAATAGTAGAAAAGTGGCCTGTTGCAAATGCGAATGATTCTCATTCTCATTCTCAGCCCCCCCCCTGAAATCACACGCGCCCCCCAGTAATAAATATATATACCCACAGACACCCCACCCCCTCGGAGAAAAACATGACTAACACCACCCCCGAAAAAAAATTTCTAGCCGATGTTAAACGCGCCCACGCCCTTGCTGATGAGGGCAAGTACGAGGAAAGCGCACGACTCTGCGGCGAGTTGTTGCAAGCCGTTGACAGCCCCTATGTAGCGAACCTGCTTGGATTGAACCTGTTGCGGATGGGCAAGTCTGAACACGCTGAGAGAGTATGGGAGATTGCACTTGAGGACGATCCTGACTGTGTGCCTGTTATCAGCAATCTGGCGAACCACCTGCGCGAGAGGCACAGGTTTAAGCGTGCTGAGAGCCTCATAGACCATGCGTTGCGTTGCAAGCCTGATGATTTCAGGTCTAATCACAATAAGGCGGTTCTAGAGCTTAATATCGGTCGTTATAACAGTGGTTATAAGTACGCTGACAAGGCTAGGCGGCTTCAGCCTGATGATATTGCCGCCCAGCACACGCTGTCACTGGCGAGCTTGTACACTGGTCGTTATCGGCAGGGGTTTGACCTGTACGAGGCTAGGCAAGCGTTGTTTCATCGTGATGATTCGCCGTTGCCGAAATATACTGGCGGCAAGGCTAAGGTGATTGTCCGGCATGAGCAGGGTTTTGGCGACACGCTGATGACGATGCGCTTTTTGCCACGGTTGCAAGACATGGGTGCTGAGGTATATATTGTTTGTCCAAAGCCTTTGCAGAGGCTAATTCGTGATACTGGCCTGTGTAAGATACACGAAGATGGGGTTGATGATTACACGCACCATCTCTGGACAATGGATTTAATGGGTCTATTTGTTAAGGAATGGAGTGATTGGGATGATAAGCCTTACATTAATGCCAGTTTGGAGAGCCGAGCGCGATGGGGTTCACAGCTTGGCGAGGACAGAGGTGGGCTACGAATTGGCATCTGCTACGGCGGCGCGGCGCGGTCGGACTCGATTGCGGCGTACCAGATCGACAGACGCAGAAGTCTTGCGCCGTCTGAGGCAATGCAGATTGTGCGTTCAAGACCAGATGCCCAGTGGGTTAACCTGTCAAGGGAATGGGGTCTGCCAGAGGTAGAGGACTTTGGGGCTAGAGTAGAGGACTTTGCTGACCTAGCTGGCATTATTAGCAATTTAGACTTGGTGATTACAGTTGACACGGCAGTGGCGCATTTATCTGGCGGCTTGGGCGTTCCTACTTGGATGCTCTCACGATACGATGCGTGTTTTAGATGGTGGCCTTACGAGGACACCACGCACCTATATGGCAGTATGCGATGCTTTTACCAGCCGAAACTGTTTGACTGGCAGTCAGTAATCGTTAAAGTGTCAGAAGAACTCCAGAGGGCAAAACGTGTCAGGAAATAGCGAACTCTTACAAAAGTTACACGATGACCCAGTGCTGTTCGTTGAAACGGTGCTGGACGCTAAACCCCAGCCGTGGCAAGCCAACGCCTTACGAGCCGTCAGGGATAACGACAGGGTGGCAATTAAGTCTGGTCACGGTGTCGGCAAGACGGCGTTTTTGTCGTGGACGGTTCTGTGGTGGTTATGTACGCATTACCCCTGCAAAGTCGCTGTAACGGCGAACACAGCGCACCAGTTGAGCGATGTGTTGTGGACTGAGATTGACAAGTGGGCGCGGAAACTGCCGCCGTTCTTCAAAGACCAGCTAGATTTCAAGACTGACAAAATTGCATTGAAGGGCGCGACTGACAGCTTTGCCGTTGCCCGAACCAGCCGTAAAGAGAACCCAGAGGCGTTGCAAGGATTCCACAGCGAGAATATGCTGTTTATCTGCGAGGAAGCGTCAGGTATCCCCGATGTCGTGTTTCAGGTCGGCGAGGGTGCTATGTCCACTGCTGGTGCTAAGACAGTGATGTGCGGAAACCCCACCAGATCAGATGGGTTTTTCTATGAGGCGTTTCATGGCTCAAGGGAATACTGGTCAACGATGACTGTCAGTTGTACTGATGCCACGACTGTCTCTGAGCAGTTCCTAGAGAGCATGGCGAGTAAGTACGGCGAGGATAGCAATATCTATCGGGTGCGCGTTCTGGGCGAGTTTCCAACGCAGTCTGATGATGTTCTGTTGCCGCTTAACTTAGTTGAGGACGCTGTTAAGCGTGATGTCGAGGCCAGCCCTAATACGCCAGTTGTGTGGGGCATAGACGTTGCAAGAATGGGCAGTGACCGTTCTGCGATTGCCAAGCGTCAGGGCAATGTCTTGTTTGAGAAGATCAAGACCTATCAGAACAAAGACCTGATGGAACTGGCAGGGATTGTTT
>Ga0222714_10003664_pt1 | contig 15471 bp, 17 predicted proteins | sample C33_3DmetaG_FD_165048 | JGI IMG/M metagenome (GOLD analysis project Ga0222714, IMG submission 165048) | Estuarine water microbial communities from San Francisco Bay, California, United States - C33_3D | ecosystem: Environmental > Aquatic > Marine > Unclassified | place: USA: California...
ATGTCTTGTGGTTTGTCCATTTCTTCACATCGTCAATATCTACGTCGGTCTGTTCTAGTACCGTATAACTTATCTTCTTTTGTGAAAGGAACACTCTGGCCAGGTCACAATATTTACACCCATCTTTTGATACGATCACCAGTCCCTTGTCGTCGAACATACTACTATTATTCAAGAACATTTTTAATTAACTTCGTGTGTGCTTTACCTTTGCGGTAGAAGATGAGACGCACATCAACACCCTTTGGAACCTTGCTCATATAAATGTTATTTGCCATGTTCTTGGTCACGATGATCGTCGGACGCTCAAAAACCCCTCCGTAGGTTCTAGGTGTTGGACAAAAGTTCATCTTATTATAATCTGACAAAATGTTAATGAGACTTGTGGCGTCGTCTTGTTATTTCACTGGAGAGGGGAGTGCACGCATCGAACCTAAGAATCCGTCTCAGGTTCGGTATGACAAACTGCTTCAGGACAAAAGGAAACCCATCATTTTTGCCACCGGTCCAAGTGGGACTGGGAAGACTATGATAGCCTGTGAACATGCGGTGAGGGCTATCGAAGAAAAGAAGGTCGAGAAGATCATCATCACCCGTCCGGCCGTCAGCGTGGAGGAACAGCATGGGTTCCTTCCCGGTTCGCTCGAAGAGAAGATGGAGCCCTGGGTTCAACCCGTGTTCGACGTGTTCTACGATCGTTGGGGCGCCCAGCAGGTCATTCGTCTCTGCCAGCAAAAGAAAATCGAGATATGTCCCTTGGCATTCATGCGAGGTCGGACGTTCGAAAAGAGTTGGGTGATTGCCGATGAGATGCAGAACGCCACGCCCAATCAGATGAAAATGATTTTGACGCGCATCGGCAAGGGGTCCAAAATGGTGGTGACGGGCGATCCCAATCAGCATGATCGTGGTTATGAGGTCAACGGACTATCGGATATCATAGAGCGGATAAATCGCGCCAGTCCCGACGAGAGAACCCACATGGCTATCGTGCAGTTCACGACGGCGGACGTGGAAAGGCATCCAGCTGTGGTGGACGTTCTGCGGCTTTATGGAGAGCTTTGAGTGCTGACTAACTGGTTTCTACCAAGTCTCCACGCCTTGGCCACTGGCCCATTTTCATTTTTCGCATTCAAAAAGGCTGCTACAGTGGTATAGAAACTGGTTTTTTATTTCTTGGTTCCCAGATGTATTTGAATTCATTGGGAACTTTGTATTTGAGTCTTTCGGCAAGATCCATCATATATCTTTTTACGATAATCAGTGATTCTCTTGTTGTTTTACAACTGCTCACTTCTCTTTGTCTGAGATACTCTTCAAGGAACAATAGTGACTCTGCAAAACAGAATTGATGTTGTGAAGCATATGAGGTATCCAAGCCGCTGAACATTCCTGCTGCCGGTTGACGAATCATTCCTCGTGGTCTTATCTTGTTGGCTCGTGCGTCACCGCAAGAACAACCGACAATTTCCACGTGCTTGGCATATTTCAATAGATCATTTTTGAAACTTTGATTGTGTGGTCCGGCTGGATCATAAACGATGAACGTGTCATCTTTTTGTGAATAATAAAACGAACCCCAGTGACCTCCACCTCCATCCAAGACCTGATCCACGAGACCTATGACATCGCGTTTTCCTTTTTTGAACTTTTCATTTTCACCAATTCTCAAAATTGTATAATCCAAATTGTTTTTTGTAGCAATTCCTCTCAAAAGACGACGCATGTTGTTTTTTACCTTATTGGATATACCTTGTCCCGCCTTATCTATAGCAAGAAAGACACGAAGACGTTTTTTTACATAAAGGCGATCTTCGTCATCTTCTATCTTAACCTCGAACTTCATATTATTAAACGATGTCTAATTCGTTTAACAGTGTGATTTAGTCCTAGTGTGTTTCTTAGTATAAGTAGATTTTTCTGTATGTTTCTTGTCCGAGTCCCTCTTTCGTTCGCGGTCGGACTGGTCTCCCTTTGCCATTTTTAAGTGTTCGCTTGAACTGTTTAATTGGCGAACGCGACACCACCCATGCCGTTCTGGATCCGGAGGATGTTGTAGTTGACACCGTAGAACCAGTTGAGTGAATGCGTGCCGTCTGTAAACTTGATCTCTGCGTTATCCAACCTGGAGAAGTTACAGGTACCACAGGGCTGATACTTGTCCGCCTTGATGGCAAATGAGTACATATAGAAGTTGTCTGCCTCCTCAGCCTCAAGTGCCTTAGACTGCATCTCACTTCCGTTGGAGCTGTGGTGATAAGGCTGGACGTAAGAGAAATACTTCTTGGACATTGGGTCGAACATATCAACTCCGTTGAGGTTAAGCTTGGCGTTGGTGAACGTGAACGGAGTGTCGTTGACATCCGAGCCACCCCACAGAAGGCACTTTACGGGGTGGTTGAAATAGGACAGGTCCACCTTGGGGGCATTTAACACAGTCTCCGGCTGAATGCGCTGAACCTGGGTGATCAGCATCTCCCTGGGTGCGTTGGCCATCGCCGCACGTTCATCAGTATCAAGCTGAATGTAGTTGGCATAGTACTTAATAGTACCAGATCCGTCGCCAGAACCAAACTGGATGCGGACTTCAACATCGTGGTACTGGAGGGCGACCAATGGGAGGGCGCAACCAGCCTCGTCACAGCATGAGAAGTGAAGCGGAAGCCAGGTGTTGTCCTCAGGGGTGGCACCGTTGTGCGCCGCGAAACCCTTGGAGCCTGTGTTGGTGAGGAACTTGGTGTAAAGTGAGTTGGCGTAGAAAGCGTCATGCTCCTCAATCAGCTGACCTCCCACATAGAGTCGGAACAGTGAAGGATTGGAACTTTCTGAACCAAAAACAGCGCTAACTGTGCCAGATGTTTCGGCCCAGATGTAAGTGAGAAGATCACCCTTGCGCGTGATGGGCAGGCTGATGGTCTGATTAGTACCAGCGCTGCCGATCGGGAACAGCTCCACCGGGAACTGTGCGAAGTTGGTGTGACGCTTGTACATTGATTGGAAGAAACTGACCTCGGGTTTACCAGTGATGAAGGCATCCTGGGCCCCCTTGGCTACAAGATTTACCAGTGCTCCAGACATATCTTTACAATTGGGTATTAAAAAAAATTTCACTTAAATACGAAAAGATATTTATTAGTAAATGAGCAGTACCCGTATTTTTCGACTGACAGGTGATCCACAGGATCAGATCAGGTGGATTGACAATTATGATGTTGTAACTTTAAAGCGATGGTTCGACGAAAATCGTCTGAGAGATATCATCACGGATGATGATGTAGATGTTGTTCAACATGACACTGATTATGAAAACTTTTTAGAATTTTTAGATGGGATACAACATGGAGATGTTCATAATCCCACTATAGTTACTCGTGTAATAACTAGACACTTTAGGCATTTTCCTGGCACAATTGGGAATATTAACGGACACCGGAACACAAAATTAGACCAGGCTGCCGCAAAAATAGTTGAAGCCGGGATCAATATGGAATTTACATGCCATCACGGAGTTTGTCGTTGTCTTCATAAGCTTAGACCTTCTGGCATTCCACATTTTCGTATGACACGTGAAGGAGACAACAAGATTCCATCCGTGCGGTGGGTTGATGAGAACGGTGACACAACATTTTTGGTTATTGTTTATGGAAAGTATGCCGGTAATGTACCTGTTGAAAGACGAATTGCTTACAATGAACAATTTCCTGACATCATGTGGGCAGTTGTAAAAGCGGATGATGTCTTACGTGATGATGGTTCGCATCAATTTTCGGTTCGTTTCGCTCACGAGAAAACTGAACCTAGTAGATATTGCTTTAAATGTATGCGTCGAAGGTCAAGAATAAATCGTTGGGTGTGTCGTGCGCGAGAAAAAGTGAAGATGAAAAACGAGGAAAGGAGGAAGAGGGAAGAGGAGCGCATACGGCAAGAGGAGCAAGAGAAGAGGAGGGAAGAGGAGCGCATACGGCAAGAGGAGCAAGAGAAGAGGATGGAAGAGGAGCGCATACGGCAAGAGGAGCAAGAGAAGAGGAGGGAAGAGGAGCGCATACGGCAAGAGGAGCAAGAGAGATTAGAGCATCAAATGAAAATGGAACGAAAAAACAAAGAAAGGCAGGCAAGGCAAAATGAATGCATAGTTGAAGAGATGAAAATTGAGATGTCAAGAAAACCCACAGAAGATGAAAAAAATGAAGCATTTAATATTTGGTTAAAGGAAACAGAGGAGAAGGAACGTGAACTTGAGGAAAAGTTACCTAGTTCTAAAGTGGAAACCCTACATGAGCAAGCGAAATTTCGAATAGAGTATGCTACTGCGGATGATTTACCCTTTTGGAAAAGAAAAGTAGAACGACTCCATGAAATTTTGACAAGGTATTAAAAAAAATACGCCACATTAACCAAATGGACAGGGTTCAGTTTCAGACCTTGACCTGGGAAGGATATGACTATGAGGATCCTGCAACGGGTGAAACACACTTCAGGGTCTATGCATTTGGTCGAACTGAAGATGGCAAGAGCGTCTGTGTCAAGTTCCCTTTCAAACCCTTCTTCTATCTTGGCTACAAGATGGACAAAGATTCGCCAAACATGACCCACGAGAAAATTTTGAAACTTCTTTTTGAGAAGGTTCTCAGACCCGATGCCAAAGAAGAACGTCTGCCTTGTGACAGACACAATCACATGTGGTGTCGCGAGTGTCCCGAACACATTAAGGAGAACAAAGAATGGTCTGACTACAGATATCCAACTGTGTATAAATTTGAAAGGCATGATGCCACGAACTTATGGGGATTTCAGGGAGGGAAAAAGGTTCCGATGGTCAAAATGATATTTGATACAAAGAAGTCCATGAGATCCATGGGTAACAAGATCAAGTTTCACTTCAGTTATGATTCAACATTCCAGAATTATGAAGCCAATTTGGATCCCGTCCTAAGGGTTCTCCATATGTCTGGTTGTTCATCCACCGGCTGGATTGAAGTACCCGATCGTTCGCCAAGGTATAACGAGACCACATGTGACATCGAAATTGAACTCAATAGCTACGAGCAACTGACGCCACTTGAACGCCAAGACATTGCTCCCTTTCGCACGGGATCATTTGATATTGAGTGTTTCAGTGACTCAGGGGCGTTTCCCCAACCAACCAAAAAAGAAGATCTCGTATTTCAGATCGCGGTGACACGTCAGGACTATGGTCGTCCTGGACTGATGCAGAAGGGTCTTTCAATTGGTCCGTGTCAAGAGGATCGGACATTGGTCTTTGACAATGAGAAAGATTTGCTTTTGGGCTTTAAGAACTTAGTTCATGATTGGGATCTGGACATCATCACGGGATGGAACGTTTGGGGATTTGATTTCGAGTACATCATGCGTCGTTACGAAAATGACTGGAAATTTATGGAAAAGTTCACTGCTCTCGGACGTTTCAAAGATGAGCGAGGGCGAAGTAAGTTGACCGAAAAGTTGCTTTCTTCGAGTGCCCTGGGAGACAACAAGTTGAAGATGCTTCCCATGAGTGGGAGGTTCGTGTTTGACATGATGCAGTTGGTAAAGCGCGAACTCAACTTGGACTCCTATTCGCTGAACAATGTCAGTAAGGATCTTCTGGGTGACAAGAAGATCGATATGCCACCGATGGAAATCTTCGACCGATGGAGACGACAGGATGCCAAGGAGATCGGTGAAGTCAGTGAGTACTGTATCAAGGATACCATTCTTCCCATTCAGATCATGGACAAGTTAAAGACCATTCCGAACCTAGTGGAGATGGCCAAGGCCACATGGGTTCCCATGAGTTTTCTCATCGAACGAGGGCAACAGATTAAGGTCTTTAGTTTGATGGTCAAGACAGCCACCGAACACAAGTATTGTATTCCAACCATCTATTCCAAGCGAGATCAGGATGAAGAAGAGGAACAGGAGAAGTTTCAGGGAGCCACGGTCTTGGAACCCAAGAAAGGTGCCTACTACGAACCCATCGTGGCCCTGGATTTTGCCAGTCTGTACCCTTCAATCATGTGCGCTCACAATCTGTGCTACTCGACATACGTGTTCGACAAGGCAAAAATAAACAAGAACTTTTACGAGTACGAAGAGTTTGAGATACAAGGTGAAAAACACTACTTTGTATTCAGACACAAGGGTGAAGACGGAAAGGTCTTTGCGCTGTTGCCAAAGATTCTGGCAGATCTCAAGAACTTCCGAAGTCAAGCCAAGAAGGACATGGCGAGGACCAAGGGAACCCCTCTGGAAGCTGTGTACAATGGTAAGCAATTAGCATATAAGGTGGTTATGAATTCGGTATATGGATTCACCGGCGTGACCAAGGGAATGTTAGGGCTCAAGGCAATAGCATCTGCAGTGACATGTTGTGGTAGGGAAATGATTGATGAGACCAAGATGACAGTTGAAACAATATTCAAAGGTTCCGAAGTGGTCTATGGAGATACGGATTCAGTGATGGTCAAGTTCAATTTACCGGATCACCTGACAACGGAACAAAAGATAGCCGAGGCGTGGAAGTTGGGAGAGAAGGCAGCAGCTATATGTATATTTCCTCCGCCCAACGAACTGGAACTGGAAAAGGTCTACATGCCTTATATTCTCTATTCGAAGAAGCGTTACGCAGCCAAGATGTGGGTCCAGAACAAGAAGGGTGAGATGGAATTGGAGAAGGTGGACATCAAGGGTCTGCAGGTCATCCGAAGGGATCAGTCACCGTTCAACCGCAAGGTCGGCAAACAGATTCTGAACATCCTATTGGAATCAAACGACTCGGCACCTGCTCTGGAGTATGTGATGGAAAAGGGTAAGGAACTTTTGGATGGAAAGGTTCCAAACGAGTTGCTCTTGGAGACTAGGTCACTCAAGGATGACGGTTTCAGATCCGACTTCGGCACCGATCCAACGGTTTACGAAGCCTACAATGCATCAAAAAGCGAAAAAGATCAGATCAAGGTCTATAACAAAAGGAATCTGCCCCATGTCTGGGTTCGTGACAAGATGTGGGAACGCCAACCGGGTTCCGAACCGAGGCAAGGGGAGCGGGTGAGTTTTCTAGTGTCAGACACTGGGAATCCAAAGCACAAGTTGTTCGAGAAGGCTGAGGATCCGGTCTATGTGGAAGAAAACAAGGTTAAATTAGATTACAAATACTACTTTGAAAAGTTGAAGAAGCCTGTGAATGATCTTATGGCACCGGTCATCGGCGAAAGGGGAGACCCGCTGGAAAGTCTCATCCCCAAGATTACCACGGTGGATCAGTGCGAGACCAAGGAACACATCAACAAGTTTTCGGCGAAGGATCTTCGCGAGTGGTGCGAAAAGCACATCACCATGCCAAAGGGCATCAGCAAGTGGAAGAAACCTGACTGGGTCCACCAGGTCTGTGTCATCAAGAAGATCAACACGGCGACGGCGTTGGAGACCATGTTTTCATTTGACAACTTTTAGGCAAGCGCAAGTTTCTCACCAACGTAGTACTTGTTATAGGCCACCACTGGATCGGGATCGTGATAGGTCTCTGGCATGCAAAGTGGCACAGGCTCGACATCTTCTTCTAGGTTAAGAACACCATACTGCGATTTTAGCGAAACATTGTGAACACATTCTGGAATATGCTCTGCCAGCCACCGGGCATGCTCCAGACTGGCATGGGGATGCTTGTACCTGCGCTCGAACTCTTCGCCCAACTCGATGGCCAAACGGGCAGCAAAGATATAGTTAGTTTCTGCAGACCTCACCCAGATCGCCATAGGGTGGTTGATATTTGAGATGCGTTTGTAGCCATGTTCGCCCTTCTTGTTCAGTGGACACTGGTTAATCCAATCACCACCCGGATGAAGTATGTGCCATGCCGTATACATCATCTGAGTGATTTCCAAAATCATCTTGCCCACATGTTTGTTGATGTGCCTACTTGCACAAACTTTGGGGTCCCACGAAAGTAAAAATAGGTTCATTGTCTGAAGTCCGAGCTCTGAGCTCCACTGGAGCTCGTCGTTCCCTGAATAAAAATTAATATCAGGTCATAGTAGATGAGTAGACAACAGATTGACATCACTGGAGCCCCAGGTGTGGGAGTGGATGCGAGGGCGCTCGAGGCTCAAGAAGAAAGGTTGCTTGGATTTACAAAGGAGACAAGTGATTTTGTAAAAAAGGTTCAAACTGCACTTTTGAATCCGACGGTGCTATTTGTTATGATTACATTCATTTTCGTATTGGCCATTGAAACCCTGTGGGGTTCGTACTTTAAAACGGAAGACTCCAAACAATTCGCCAAGAGTTCAGGCAAATTCGTTCGAGCAATGACATATTTCTCGTGGATAAGCGGGACTGTTATTGCTTTTGGTGTTAGTATGTACTTTGCTGGACCATTTTTGTTCGGAGAAAAGTTTGGCAAAGGAGATAAAGAGATAATAGGAATGGTCACCGCATCAATAATTTTTGTATATTTCATAAATGCTATCGTGACTGCTTCCGGTGGCGCACCAACTTACACAATTCTTGGGAATTTTCTCGCCATAAAGTAAGATGATACAGGCAAGTATCGCATCGTTGGCTATTAATGTTTTCCTACTTGAACTTATTCCTTTCATTTACGTGAAGTCGTTCGGATGTCCAGACTACCTCGCGAGTGAAGACAGAGAAAACATGATGCGCGGAACAAAGTGGTTCATTCGCCTTCTTGCACTGGGGTTCTCTCTGCTTGTTGGTTTTTTCATTTTTGGTTCCAGAGACATGAAGGAATTCTATGTATATGCATCGCTAGCGGGAGCCACGTTCGTGTTCCTCACCTTTTTTGGAATTCCCGTTGAGAAGTTTCTGTTCTTCAAGACGGACAGCCTAGAGGAAAGGTGCAAAAATTTCAAACCCAAATTTAAATTGTCCGATAATTAGTAGATGAGTGACAATCAGCCTCGCAAGTATCGCACGATTGCCACCGATTATTTTGATTATTTCACAACCAGGCTAAGGAGAACAGATGCTCAATATGACGCTCAGTTGTATTTGAATGCGGGCGCCTTCATGATTATGAGCATGGTCATGGTGATTGCCCTTCATGACCTTTTTTCCATGTTCCTACTTCGGTCCACCAAGAGCACGTGTAAGTTGATGGCATGGGGTGGCGTGGGAAAGATTGTATTCATTCGGTGGATGCTTTTGATACCAGCAATATTTTTCACGGTGCTGTTCACCAGCTTCTTCGCTACACTCGCTATAAAAACATGCGACGATGGGGATAGGTTTTGTATCATTGAATTTCTCAACTACAAAATGATTTTTGTTGGAATTGCACTAGGTCTATTTCTCATGGCCCTCTTTTATGCGTGGAAGCGCAGAAAGGAAGGTTCAGTTGAATATTTGATGATCGCGTCACTGATGGATCCCAGCGGCGACGGACGCTCTAAGTTTTTGGCTGAATGCAAGAATTCAAAGGAATTTAAGGATATCATGGCTAAGCAGAACACATAACACACTCGTCCTTATTCTCGAGTGAGCAAGCCGCCTTTGCAACCGGGTCCACGGTGAACTGCACTGCCCTTGCCTTCGGGCGCGTCCTAAGATAGTACATACCCGTCTTTAGTCCCTGTTTCCAGGCATACATGTGCATGGATGAAATTCTACTCGTGTTTGGATCTTCCAAGAATAGATTCAAAGACTGAGACTGACATACGAAGCGCCCACGGTCGGCAGCCTGATCGATTAGCGTCTTTTGTGACATTTCCCAAACGGTCTTGTACTTTGCCTTGAGTTCGTCGGGGATGGTTAGGTTTTGCACGGAACCATTATCACGGATGATAGCATTCTTGGTGTCGTTGTTCCAGATGCCCAGTGATATCAACTCCTTGATCAAGTGTTTGTTGATGACCACAAACTCGCCAGCCAAGGTTCTTCGGAGATACATGTTGCTGGTATATGGCTCGATGCACTCATTATTCCCAAGAATCTGCGAAGTCGATGCGGTGGGCATTGGTGCAAGAAGCAAACTGTTGCGCATTCCATGTTTCTTGACCTTCTCCTTGAGTTCGTCCCAGTTCTGGTTCAGTGGATACTTGGACGGCTCCCACATATCAAACTGGAGAATGCCCTTGGATGCGGGTGACCCTTCGAATGTCTCGTAGGCACCATATTTCTTGGCTTCCTCCATGCTCTCCATGACCGATCCATAGTAGATTGCCTCGAATATCTTGTGGTTCAACTCACGTGCCTCTTCGGAGTCAAATGCCATGTCCATGAGAATGTAGGTGTCAGCCAGACCCTGCACTCCGATGCCGATGGGTCGGTGGCGCATGTTGGATTTTCGTGCGGGTTCGGTGGGATAGAAGTTTCGGTCGATGACCTTGTTCAGGTTGCGCGTCACCGTTCTGGACACGTCAATCAAACTCTGGTAGTTGAACTTCTTGGTCTTTGGATTGACGAACTTTGGCAGTGCGATGGAAGCCAGATTGCACACTGCAGTTTCATCCTTGTCCGTGTACTCTACGATTTCGGTGCACAAGTTGGAACACTTGATGGTTCCCAAATTCTTTTGATTACTCTTTTCATTACATGGATCCTTAAAAAGCATATAGGGAGTACCGGTCTCCACCTGACTGCGAAGAATCCTCTGCCACAGTGTGTGGGCATCCATGGTCTTTACCGCCTTGCCTTCTTGCTCGTAGCGTTCATAGGTTTCATTGAAGGCACCTCCGTAGAGTTCTGGAAGGTCCTTGGCGTCATCGGGTGAAAACAGAGACCACTTGCCACCCGACTGAACCCTTTCCATAAACAGGTCTGGAATCCACAGAGCCGTGAACAAATCCCTACACCTCGCCTCTTCGTCACCCTGATTAAGTCTAAGATCCAGGAATGCCTCGATGTCCGAGTGCCATGGTTCAATGTAAACTGCGATGGACCCCTTCCTCCGTCCGGCCTGGTTGACATACCGGGCGGTGGCATTGAAGACCCTGAGCATCGGGATGATGCCACTGGAGGTTCCATTGGTTCCCTTGATATGTGAGCCGTCACCACGAACATTGTGGATGTGCATGCCGATTCCACCTGCCCACTTGCTGATCTGGGCGCACTCATGAGCAGTCTTGTAGATTCCGTCAATCGAATCATCCTTCATGGCTACCAAAAAACATGAACTCATCTGAGGCTTGGGTGTTCCAGCATTGAACAAAGTGGGCGTGGCGTGGGTGAAATATCCCTGTGACATCAGCTCATAGGTCTCCTTGGCCCTCTCCCAGTCATCCCCGTGAATACCCAAGGAAACGCGCATCCAGAGGTACTGAGGGCTTTCCATGAGTTTTCCGTCAAGACGCTGAAGATAGGACTTTTCTAGGGTCTTCAAGCCGAAAAAGTTGATCTGCATGTCCCTGGCGTGAACGATAGCTTCATTGACAGTGGATCTTCCGATGGTTTCGATGGAATTCCACAAGTCTTCACTGATGATCTCGGCTTCCCTCAACTTCCACATGGCATCCGAAAATGTCATGGGAATCTGCTTGCGAATGCTACTGGCCACTACCCTGGCTGCGAGATCCTCATATTCGGTCTGTATAGTGGACATTCCAACGGCAGTTTCGGCTACCAGAGAATCAATTTCAGTGGAATGGATCCCGTCATACAAGCTATCGATAACCTTTTGACTAATGAGTTCTACATCGATAGCCCTCTTCATTTCTGTAGTCATTAAGTTCTTGAGGCGTTGTGTAATCTTATCAAACTTCATGACAACAAATGATCCATCGCGCTTCTGGATCTTCATTCTGCTAATACTAAGGTTGAAATCTTTAAGAGCGATTTCACGGACGCTGGATGGAGTAGCGGTACACCTTGGTCACCGGGTCACTTGAGCGCACGGCGGTCCCTCCTGGAGCCCTGGCGAGGAGCTGGGTGGGGCGGTTGGTGTAAGTATTGCACATAAACTTGGTATCCGGGGTCACATGACTGGCCGGGAACTGGTTGTCAGATGTTTTGGGCTTGACGTAAACAAAGGGATTGTGATCAATCACGAGGGGTTGCATGTCAGGAAAGCAGGCAGGCATCCTTTACTTATCAATAGCAAATAATTTTTCGTACATGCCAGTTCCAACACCGTAATACTTGTCTGTCCCGTGGATCCCGACGGCTGTGTCGATGTCACCCAGCGTCTCGATGCTAAACTTGTAACATGAATTCATGGTTGGCAGGTTAAAATCCTTCTGGCGTCTCATGCATTTGGTGAAAGCCACGTCTTCTGGGAGTTTTCGTTCTTCATCGGTGAAAGTTTCACATGCCTTGATCATGGCATCCTTTTTGCGAAGTGACAGACCACCGTTCATAATGAAATCAGATTCACTTAAAGTTCCACAGAGGGGTCCAATATAGTCCCATTCTAGCATGTCATCACTTGGTTCCCTGAGAAGTAAACAATCCATCTGGAATATCAGGATGTGTTCTTCGCGAAACTTTTTCCAGAAAGACGTATCCATAAGCAAATAATTGTACATGGCGATGTTCATCTTTTTAACATCCAGGACAACTGGTATGAATACACCACCCACATTTTCCTTTATAAATTCTATGACATTCTTTGGCCCAACCACATACAAGTTCCATCCGGGAAGTTTATCAATGGCATTCCTTATGACCAACGGAAGCCAATAACCACACCGTGTCTCCACTATAACCATAGCCTTTGAGCTTTGATGGTTGTAGGAAGCTTGAATATCACTGCGATCCACATACTTGTTCAGGAACTTTCCACAGTTGTATTCCATTCTACTAGTTTATTTCATTTTTTAGTTTGTGATTTTACTCAGAGTCGTCGAAGCTCTCATCATCCTCGGGCTCATCGTCGTCAACAAAGGCATACTCTGTGAGCTTCTGGGAAGGCGTGACACGAAGCTGCTGGAGGCGAACCGTGACACCAAACTTAGTACCAACAAACCAGATGCTCGCTACGTGAACGATTGCAGTCACATACTGACCCTTCTCGAGCTTGTTGAGATCAAATGGCTCACGGTCAGTGGTGAAAACCTGTGGAACGAAAGTACCGTCCTGGTTAGCCATGACCTTGGTCTTGAAGATAGGGGAATACTTCTCATCAGAAGGAGCCTTGAAAAGTGCAGTGTAGAGCGCCTCACGTACAACAGTCTCGTTCATAGCCTTTCCGAGATAGGTCTCGGCGTTCTCAACGACCTTCTTTACCACCATATCATCGAACTTCTTGAGAAAGTCCACGAAGGTCGGATCATCAGCGGCCATTGGCAGATTGTAACTGACCTTGCCGTTGGCGTCCTCGAAGACACCAAGACCAAAGGGAACCTTCATCTTGGGGAGCTGAAGAAAGAGCTTGGAACTTCCACGACCACCCAGAAAGATGGTCTTTCCGTTGTTGGCATTCTTGCGAATGTCAGAGAAGGTCACGTCAGAGAGCGAGAGATCGGAGAACTTGATAACAGCAGGAGAAGACATGTTTGTTTTTCGTACTTACCTTTGTTTTCATTTCTTTAAGACACTTGTTCTGACGAAAATTTTGTAGTCAATAAGTAAAAGATGATGGTCCCTAGGTGGATGATTGCTATTTTTGCTATTATTGTTGTGGTACTTGTTTGGCGTCGTTTTCGGGAGGGTCTTCGTCCAGAGTTCACCCCACGGTGCAAGGAACTTCTGGCTGTTCCCGTGTCTAGGATCTTTCCGGATGCCATGATTCCTGATCGCAAGGAAGATGCCCTTGCGAAGTTCAGTGAGTTAAAGGATAAGTTGGACGAACAAGCTCTCGCAGGGAATAAGTTGGCTACGGAGTGCCGTCTCATTGTGGATAACTTGATGAAGCAACTTCGTGAGGATAACATGGAGGGGTTCTCAGATTCTCTGAAAAAACTTCTGTTGTAAGAGTATAATGATGTTCGATATGCTTCTTCGCGATCCCAAGGTTATGGCTTCTCTCCAGGCCGCCCTTCTGTTCCTCATCGTGGCGAACCCTGCCACCTACCGTCTGGTCCAGACGATCTTCGGTGGTCTCTTCAAGGTGGCCAACGCTACCACCGGGTGCCCGTCAGCCGCCGGTCTGCTTCTGCACGCCGTGGTGTTCGGTCTCCTTTCCTACGGACTAATGATGCTCAAGCGACCGGCCGTGGTTGTGGTTGCTGAGGAGGCTGGTGAGGGTCTGCTCGAGGCCAGCGAGGATGTCGCCGTGGATGTCGTCAAGGCCGAACAGGCGATTGCTTCCGAGGTCATGAAGCGCGAGGGATTCATGATGCGTCCTCGTCGCGAGAAAATGTGCAACGGAAATCTTCATTAATTATGCGATTTCTGCTGAAGAATGGCGCGCAAGTGTCTTCGGCGTCTTCGGCGTTTTTGGTGTAAATTTAATAACATTTGGCTTCCTTTTGCGTTTGGCTTGAATCTTACCCAACTTAAGTGCTTTCATGGTTGGGTCATTTGTCTGCGCAGACGGTTGTGTTGTTATTACATTTAGAGCAAATATAAATGCAGCTGGAACAATAAGTGCACTCATCTTTCTATTATCAACTATTAAAATCTTCCCTTGCGTCTCCTTTCACCCTTCAACTTCCATTTTCTTATCGGTCCTTTATCTCTTCTTTTCACTATAGCCTTTGTGTGTCTCTTTTTTAGTGGGGCTTCAATTGGTATTTCTTTGGGTGGGACGTAGCGTCTTGTTCGCTGCCGTGCCTTTCTAACAATTTTACATAATAATTGTTCCGGCATAGATCTGCCTATACTTTTTCGGCAAGCGAGATCCAAAACACACACAATGTCCCCGAAGGATGGCATCCTTACAATGAGTTGCGAATTTTATCGCAGTACCGATGTTTGAATTCTTCCTTGATGTGAACAATTCTACGATACTCCTCTGGGTCCACCAGTGCCTTCAGTTGACGTGAAATGTTTGCACTTTCGTCAATTTTAAACGCATAGTGTTCACGCATGGCTTGGCACACCGGCCAGGTGGTCTTGCGCAAAAGTTGAACTTCTTGTTCGAGGTCACAAAGTCGCGGGAGAATGATTTCACGCAAGAGTTTCATTACGTCTCTTACGTGGAATTCTTCGAAGTCCATTTCTAATCTAGACAAATAAATTATTGTTTAATACAAATGGATACTATCACCGCCAAGGCGTTTTGGGAGATGGTTCAGGAAGAAGAGCGACTTAAACGCGAACGTGATCTCATCAATCTCCAGATTCGAGCGCTTCGTGCACGGATGGCTGCGAACCAGAGGGCGAGGAAGGAAAGGATGAAGGCATCAAGTTCAAGATCGTCGCTACGTCGTCGCGAGTCCCCTCTCCATAAATGAGAGCCATTCCCAGTTCGGTTCGATCGGCATCGGGGTAGATCTCATCAACCATTTCCTTAATGTATTCAAAAAACGAACACTGGTAGTCAGTAAGTTCCTTATTCTCACCCCAACGCTGATAGTCGAGCCACGTTCTAAATTCACCTGGTTCGACCATGAGATAGTGTCCGAATAGATATCC
>Ga0222714_10003667_pt1 | contig 15466 bp, 15 predicted proteins | sample C33_3DmetaG_FD_165048 | JGI IMG/M metagenome (GOLD analysis project Ga0222714, IMG submission 165048) | Estuarine water microbial communities from San Francisco Bay, California, United States - C33_3D | ecosystem: Environmental > Aquatic > Marine > Unclassified | place: USA: California...
GAGATGACTTGCCGCCTCAGCATGCAGGGCAAAATGGCTATAGACGGCCTCCGCCGGCATCTAGCGCCTCGCTCCGGTGGCAAGCAGGCCCGCAATGGCCTTGGCTGCCTCCCGGGAGGCATCGCGGCGTAACATGTGATGAATGGTATCGAACTGCGCCAGCACGGTAGCCTGTCCTTCCGGGTGCTGCAAACAGCTGATAATCTCGTCACGCACCCGCGGAACCGTCACGCGCTGCTGGATATACTCGGGAACCAATTGTTTTCCTGCCAGCAAATTCGGCAGCGCCACATAAGGGATCTTCACCATTCTCGAGGCGATCGCATACGTGATCGCCGCCAGTTTATAACAAACAATCATTGGCCTGCGCAGCAGTAGTGTTTCCAGTGTTGCCGTTCCCGATGCCAGCACGACCAGATTGGCGGCACCGATCGCCGCGTGAGAATCATCGACCAGAAAGAACGGATCACCTTCGAAGATCCGCAGTTGTTTTAGCTGGGCGCTGATCTGAAATCGTGCATCAGCGGAACTGCAGGGAATGAGGAATTTGAGTTGCGGACAGGATTGCAGGGTCTCCACCGCTGCAGAGAAGAAAACCGGACCGAGTCGTTTGATCTCACCGGCGCGACTGCCCGGCAACAATGCGACGATTTCACCGTCGTCAGGCAAGCCAAACTGTTCTCGATACTCGCGTCGTCTGTCTTCAAAGCCGATAGTGTCAGCCAGGGGATGTCCGACGCACTGCGCTGCGATACCGTGTTGCTCGTAGATCGCAGTCTCGAAAGGAAACAGGGTCAGCATCAGGTCCACCGCTTGCATGATCTTGTGAATGCGCTTTTCGCGGTACGCCCACACGCTGGGGCTCACATAGTGCACTGTTCTGATGTGCGCAGCGCGTAGAACACGCTCGATGCGGAGGGTGAAATCCGGAGCGTCGATGCCAATGAAGACCAGGGGTGGATGTTGCAGGAAGTAATCCTGCACCCGACGTTTGATCGCCAGCAATTCCGGCAAGCGCCCTAGGGGTTCGACAAACCCCATGACTGACAGCCGCTCCATCGGCGCAAGGGTACGGAAGCCTCGGGCGAGCATGAGAGGACCACCGATGCCGACAAACTCGGCGTCAGGAAAGTGTTTCAGCAGCGCCTGCATCAGGCCCGCACCGAGCATGTCACCGGACTTTTCCCCGACGACAATACCGATGGTTGGACGCTCGCTCATGCAGGAACCTTAAAACCGTGGGAATCGGGGATCTAGCGGTGAATCCCTTTCTCGGATGCTTCCAGTGAATCAATCAGAATCTGCAATGCGTCGCATTCCTGGCGCAATACCCGAATCTGCTCGATCGCCTCTTGCAAGGAGTTATTGCGCAAGAAGATGATCTTGAACGCTTCCCGAATTTTCAAAATCGTTTGCTTGTCAAAGCCACGGCGCTCAAGTCCGATGACATTAACCGCACGCACCGCTGCCGGGGAGCCGCTGACGATCGTGTAGGCTGGCACATCATTGGTGATATGCGTCATTCCGCCCACCATGGCGTGAGCACCGATCTTGAGAAACTGGTTCACACCAGTGAGCCCGCCCAGAATTGCCCAATCGCCTACTTCGACGTGACCCGAGATTCCGGTGTTATTGGCGAATACGGTATTGCTGCCAACCCGGCAATCGTGGGCGATGTGTACATAGGGCATGAGCAGGTTGCCATCGCCAAGGGTTGTGAGCCCTCCACTGACGCCGGTACCCCGGTGCAGATTTACGCCTTCCCGAAGAATATTGTTGTCCCCGATCTCCAGCCAGGTCTCTTCACCCGCAAACTTCTTGTCCGCGGGGTCTTCGCCCACACTGCTGAACTGGTAAATGTGATTGTTCTTGCCGATGCGGGTATTGCAGCGGATGACAACGCTTGACTCGATGACTGTACCAGCCCCAATACTGACATTGGGCCCGATGATCGACCAGGGACCGATACTTACCCCGTTTTCTATCTGGGCACTCGGATCAATTCTGGCTGTGGCATCAATTGACATCCACTTTCCTCTCGGCACACATGATCGTCATCGTTCCCACCAATTCTCCACCCACCGAAGCCTTGCACGCAAACTTGTAAATGCCGCGCTTGTTCGTAACGATTTCAGCTTCCAGTTGCAACTGATCACCAGGAACCACTGGGCGGCGCAGACGCACATCATCGGCACCGACAAAATAATACAGATAGCCATCTTTCGGCTTTTTCTCCTGACTCTTGAATCCAAGCACCCCCGCCGCCTGAGCGAGCGCCTCAATAATCAATACGCCGGGCATGATAGGTTGATTGGGGAAGTGCCCCTGGAAAAAGGGTTCGTTAACTGTGACGTTCTTATAGGCCACAATCGATTTTCCCAACTCCATTTCGACGATGCGATCGACGAGCAGAAAAGGATAACGCTGGGGCAGGTAATCTTTTATCTCTTCTACATTCATTAGCATGATGGTTCTCTAATCCCTTGTGTACGAGTGCTCGGATCGCGCTGGCTTGGTTGTTAGTTTTTATCGTTTGATTTTTCGATTTCTTTCAGGCGGCGGACGATGCTGTCCAACTGCTGGAATCTGACAATATTGCGTTTCCACTCCGAAGTCTTCATATGACCGGTGCCGGAGGAATACATGCCTGGCTCTGTGATCGACTTGCTTACCAGAGACATGGCGCTGACCTGGACCTTGTCGGCTATCGTGATATGGCCAACCGCACCCGAGGCTCCGCCCATAATACAGTATTTTCCTATCGTGACACTGCCCGCAATTGCAGCACAGCCACAGATAATCGTGTGTTCCCCTATCGTGCAGTTATGACCTATCTGCACCTGATTATCGATTTTGACACCATTACCGATGACAGTGTCATCGATTGCGCCGCGGTCGATTGTCGTGCCTGCGCCAATATCGACGTCGTCGCCTATTGTCACGCCGCCTAGTTGGTGAATCTTGATGGAACGCGTGCCGTCAAAAGCGAAACCGAAACCGTCGGCACCGATAACCGCGCCGGAATGTATGATCACATTGGCGCCCAGCTTCACACCATGATAGAGCGTCACACTGCTATAGAGTTTGCAGTTTGCGCCTAGCACGCAATGCTGGCCGATGACCGCGCCGGCGCCGATCTGCGAACCTTCCCCAATCGAGACATTCGCCTCGATTACCGCATTCGCACCCACAGAAACAGAAGCAGCCAAGCGGGCACTGGGATCGATGACTGCTGAGTGATGAACACCCGGTGCTGCGCTGGGCGTGGTATCGAACAATCGCGTCGCACGAGCGAAACAGACGTAGGGATCGTGAGCAATAAGCTTGTTAGCCGGGCAAGATGAGGCAAATTTTTCTTCGATGATAACTGCCGAGGCCTGGGTGCCGGCGAGCTGATCGATATAGGCAGGATTACTTAGAAAACTGAGCTGACCGACTCCGGCATTTGCCAGAGTCCCCAGTCCGTGAATCTCACATTGACCATCGCCAATCAGTTTAGCATCCAGTAAGCCGGCCAGCTCGTCTAGCGTATAGCTTTTATTCTGTGGCACTTGGCACTAACCTGATGCGATTAGATGGTATTAATTGGCGGCTTGCGCCTTTTCGTTCAGTTTGGCAGTCACTTTGGCAGTAATGTCGAGGACAGGTGCGAAGTACGGTGTCGCGTCTGAATTCAGAATCAGATCGTATCCGCCTTCGGCAACGACATCAGTGACGGCCGCGGCGAGCTGCTGCTGCATGCTTTCGAGGAATTGCTGGTTCTTTTCCTGCAATGCCTTTTGCACACGTTCGTTGATCAGTTGTAACTGCACCTGCAAATCCTGGGCATTGGAGTTCATGCGACGGATTTGTTCCTGCGTCATAACCGCGGAATTCTGTTGGTAGTCTTCACGCAGCTTTGTGAGTTGCGCTGTCAACTCACCGGCACGGGCTTCATCGCCGGCAAACTCTTGCTCCAACTCTTCCTGAACGACTTTCGCCGCATCGGAATTAAACAGTGCCTGCAGCGCATTCAACACTCCAATCTTCGTGTCCTGAGCAAGGGTGGCTTGTGAGAACAGCAGCAAAATAACGCAAGCAACCAGAATCTTCATTGTTTTCACGTGTAATCTCCAAAACGATCAAAATAAACCACGACAATCGCAGTGCCGTAATTTGCCAATTCATTCGCGCCGACTCGAAGTATCGGCGGCTTAAAATCCAGTTCCGACTGTAAAGTCGAAGGTCTTGGTGTCGTCACCGTCTTTACCGAACGGCTTGGCCACGTAGAACGTCAACGGACCAAAGGGTGACAGATACGTGACGCTCACACCCGCCGAATACCGAATTTCACCCAAATCGAAGTTTGTGCAGTTCTTCAGCAGCTCCTGCCGCGCTGTGCAATGTGACGAAAATACGTTGCCGGCGTCGACAAAAAGCGCCGATCTGATTCGACTTCGATCCGTGACGAAAGGCAGGGGAAATAGCAGTTCCAGCGTCGCCGTGGTCAATATGTTACCACCAAAACTGTCATAATCCTTATCCAAGTAGAAATTTTCTACCGCCAGCTGCACCGCGGGATTGCCATTTACGTCCAGCACCGGATCACCGTTGGCATCCAGCACCGGGGTGGTCTGGTAACCGAAATCATTGTTATAACCGACTGCGGAACCGTCTTCGCGCCGCAGTATTTCGCCGTTCTCATCCTTCTGGAGTGTCACCCCACCGGTCGTCAGATACCGGGATCCCGGTGTGCTCTGCGGCCCCAGACTGTTCTCCTCGAAACCGCGCACAATACCGGCCGCGCTCAATCCACCGGCGAAGAAATTATTGAAGAACGGCAACTCATCGGTATCTCCATAACCGATGCCGTAACCGAGGTTCGTGCGCAAGGCGACGACCCATTCCCGGCTGGCGCTGATTGGCCAGAAGAATTGACCGGTATAGCTCAACCGGGCGTATTGCAGATCACTGCCCGGTAGGGTGATCTCGACGCCGATGCTGTTGAGATTACCGGCATTTGCCAACTGACCTCGATTCAGCGTGCTGCGATACCAGTTGGTGGAAATCGTGAAATTATCAAACGTGTCGCCAAACCTGTCGACGAACCCCGGTTCTGTGGGTCCATTCAATCGCTCGATAGGTAAATCGAAGACACTGCCAAGCACCGCATCGCGCACCGGACCATCAAAGGCATTCGGGTTTGCCGGTTCGATGATGTAGCTGTCCACGATGTCGAACAGGGTGGGACTGCCCAGGATTTCCTGTACCGAACCAATCCCCGCGCTCAATTCAGTGTGGGTGAATCCGAGATCGAAACCCAAGACCTGAATTTCACTCAAGGGATAGCTGAAGCTCAGCGAGCCGCCATAAGAGGTGGTATTGAAGCTTGATACGTTGAACGGTGAGTCAATTTCCTGGGCGAACAGGTTAAAGCCACGACTCACTCCGTCCGGAGTGAAGAAGGGATCGATGTACTGGAAATTCAGGCCCTTCTGAAACAGACTCTTGTTTATCCCGACAGCCACTGTACGACCGGTTCCGAGGAAGTTCTGAGCCTGCAAGCTCGAACTGATAAAGAAGTCCCCTCCACCGCCTGTGCCCACCTGAAAACTGACCGCTCCGAAATTCTGTTCCGTGACATCGTAATTCACGTCAATCTGGTCTTCGGTACCGGGCACCTCTTCGGTCTCGACTTCAACCGTTTCGAAATAACCCAGACGCTCGAGGCGCACTTTCGATTGTTCGATCTGCAGGCTCGAAGCCGGCGCCGCCTCCAATTGTCGCATCTCGCGTCGAAGTACATCGTCTGCGGTGGAAAGATTGCCGTTGAAATTAATGCGGTTAACGTAGGTGCGATTACCCGGTTCGATGAAGAACGTCACATCGACTGTCTGGTCATCTTCATTGACTTCGGGAACCCCGGTGGCTTCCGCAAAGGCATAGCCGAGATTGCCGAGAAATTGCACCATGACCTCTTCGGTACCCGTGACCAGCCCCTGGGAATAGATTTGACCCGGCCGCACAAAGATCGCGGCACGCAGCAAGGCCTCGGCATCGACGAGATCACCGGCCAGATCGACGTTCTCGACAGTGTATAGCGCTCCCTCATTGACATTGATGGTGATGTAAACGTCCTTGCGATCCGGGGTAATGGAAATCGGAGTGGAATCAACATTGAATTGCACATAGCCATTATCGAGGTAATATGACTCGAGGCGCTCGAGGTCGCCTGAAAACTGCTCCCGGGAATAGCGATCGCGTCGGCTAAGAAACAGATACCAGGGCTTGGTGCCCAGTTCGAACAGGTCGAGCAGCTCTTCGTCGGAGAAGGCGTTATTACCAACGATGTTGATATTGCGAATTCTCGATTCTTCACCCTCGTTGATATCGAGACTGATAGCGACGCGATTACGCGGTAGCTCCTCTACATCGATTTCCACTGACGCACCATAGCGTCCACGTGATGAATACACATCCTGAATGCCCTGCCGGATAGCTTCCAGCGCGGCTCGAGTGAAAATCTGGCCTTCGGCAATGTCTGCCTTGCCCATATTCTCGATGATATCTTCCGTCTTGAGGACCTTGTTACCCTCGATCGTAATTTCGGCGACCGATGGCCGCTCCAGCACGGTGACCACCAATACATTGCCATCGCGAGAAACTTCAATTTCGTCAAAATATTCTGACGCAGACAATTCCCGAATTATGAGGGCCGGCGTTTCGCGTGTGACTTCATCGCCGATGCCGACAGGCAGGAGGTTATAGATTATGCCAGGCGAAATGCGCTGATAGCCGTCGATGATGATGTCGGCAATTGTGAAATTCTGCGCATTGACTGAGCTGGAAAATACGATGCCAACCAGCAAACAAAAAACTGCTTTCTTCATTTTGTCACGGTATCTCTAATTTTTTCTGCTTTGGCGGCGGGCTTGGAATGAATTCTATTTTTATAAAATGCGTGTTACATCGTTGAAGATCGCCAGCACCATGATGCCCGAGATCAACAGTAAACCGAGTTGCAGTCCCCAGGCCTGTATGCGTTCCGGGACAGGGCGTCGAATAACGGCTTCTATCGCGTAATACAACAGGTGCCCTCCATCGAGTACAGGTATCGGCAACAGATTGAGAACCCCTAGCGAGATGCTCAGCAGAGCCAGAAACCCGAGATAGACATCCAAGCCGTAAGTGGCTGTCTCTCCGGCTACCTGCGCAATTGTAATCGGGCCATTGATGTTCTTGACCGAAATCAGGCCAATCACCATCTTCTTGACGGAGTCTAGAACGAATACCGACTTGTTCCACGTCTCCAGCAAGGCTGGCTGAATCGCTGTCAGCGGATTGTAGCGTATCTCCCGGCGCATCTCCGCAGGAATGATATCTGCCAGACTGGTTTCCGCGACATAGGCCCCTATGGATCCGATGGATGAGCCATCTTCGGCTTCGGTCCGCGCGGGTTGGAGCACGAGATTGACAATCAATCCTCCCCGTTCGACAGCGACATCCAGCGGGAGTTCCGGATTTGCGCGAATCACTTCAACCCAATGGCTCCAGCCACGAATTGTTTTTCCTTTCACGGACACTACGCGATCCCCTGCCTGCAGCCCTCCGGCCTCGGCACGTCCATCGGAGGTGACACCGGCGATCAACGCGGGAATTTCAAACTGGATAATGCCGAGATCAGCTACGGGATTCGGCTCTGTGGAATCGCCCATCCAGTCGACGATTGGAATCATCACGTCACGTGTCCCGGCGCGGTTTGCCGGTTTGACGCTCAACTGCACGTTGCCGGTTTCTCCAAGACGCCCCAGCATCTGCAGCGTGACCTGTTGCCAGATGATGGTCGGCTCATTATCCACGGCGAGTATCTCATCACCCGACCGCAGACCCGCCTGCCAGGCCGGCGAATCTTCCACGACACTGTTTATCACAGGCGCAATACCGCTGACGCCGTACCCGATATTGATTATCCAGAAGACGAGTATAGCGAGCAGGAAATTGGCGATGGGGCCAGCGGCGACGATGGCCATGCGCTGCCACAAGGGCTTGTAGGCGAAAGAAAGATGACGCTGCCCGGGATCGATATCGCCACTATCGGCAACGCTCGTGTCTTCCTGGCCCAGCATCTTGACATAGCCACCGAGCGGAATCGGGGCTATCACGTATTCCACACCGTCCCTGCCAATCCAGGTCTTAGCTGCCTTGCCGAAGCCAATCGAGAAGCGCAGGACTTTGACACCACAACGCCGTGCCACCCAGAAATGGCCGAATTCGTGAATCGTCACCAGAATGCCGAGGGTAACAACAAGAGCCAGAACACTGGTTAGAATTTCAAGGATCATGGCGAGTGCACCGCTGCCCCCAGTCTAGCGGGGTTTAGCGGCAAAATTCCTTTGTTATCAGTTCGTTAGCTATATTTCTTGCGTGCGTGTCGATGTCCCGAATAATAGCCAGACTTGGCGTTGATTCACAAGGTATTTTCGCCATGACGGCGGCAATAAGCCGTGGAATCTGGGGAAAGCCGATTTTGCCGTCGAGGAAGGCGGCAACCGCCTCCTCGTTTGCGGCATTCAATACCGCCGGTGCCGTGCCCTTCTGGTGTGCCGCCTCCATCCCCAATGACAGACACGGAAACTTCGCCGTATCCGGCGCCACAAACTCGAGTTTCTGCACCTGCACCAGATCCAGCGGCGGCGCTCCGGAGGGTAGCCGTTCCGGCCAGCCGAGGCCGAAAGAGATCGGAATTCGCATATCGGGATTACCGAGCTGAGCCAACACTGACCCGTCGTTAAAATGCACCATGGAGTGAATAACACTCTGCGGATGCACCACGACCTCGATTTGCTGCGGCTGTAGCCCGAACAGATAACAGGCTTCGATGAATTCGAGCCCCTTATTCATGAGTGTCGCCGAATCCACCGATATCTTGCGCCCCATGCTCCATTTAGGGTGCTGGCAGGCCTCGGCCGGGGTGATGGCTTCGAAGTCAGTACTGTCTCGATGCAGAAACGGCCCTCCCGAAGCGGTGAGCACCAGCTTGGTGACGCTGCGCATCTGCGCCGCATCAAGTCCCGCGGTGGCGAGCGGCAGACACTGGAAGATGGCATTGTGTTCGCTGTCGATGGGAATAATGGGAGCACCGGATTCAGTCGCAGCCTGCATAAGCAACTCACCTGTCATAACGAGGGCTTCCTTGTTCGCCAGCAGTAATCGCTTGCCCGCTCGCACGGCGGCGAGCGTTGATTCCAGTCCGGCTGCACCGACGATCGCCGCCATGACAATTTGCACCCGATCGTCACTGGCAACAGTACATAACGCATCGGCACCACTCAGCAGTTGGGTATCGGTATCGGCGTCGGCGAGTTTGAGCGACATCGCCTCGGCAGCCTGGGCATCAGTCACGACGACATAACGTGGCTGATAGCGCAGACATTGATCGAACAGCAAATCGATATTGCGCTGCGCACTCAGTGCAAAGACGTGCAGATGCGGATTCAGATCGAGTACCGCCAGAGTGCTCCGCCCTATCGAACCGGTGGAGCCCAGAATTGTGATTGCGGTCTTCGTCATTGCGTCCAACCCTGTGCCAATAGCAGCATCAGCAGTAGCACGTAGATGGGAGTGGCCGCCATCAAACCATCGATGCGATCGAGAATACCGCCATGACCTGGCAGCATTTTGCCGCTGTCCTTGATGGATTGATTACGCTTGAGCATGCTCTCCAACAAATCACCGACGACACTGAGTACGGTGACGAGCGTCGTCATCAACAACAAAGCCAGAATTTGCAGCATCAGCAGCGCTTTCAGTTGCGAGTGCAATAACCAGATGAGGCCGCTACCAACGATGGCACAGGCGATCAGCCCACCCCACACACCTTCCCAGGATTTCTTGGGACTGAGCGCTGGAGCGAGCTTGTGCCGTCCGAAATTGGTGCCGGCGAAAAAAGCACCAATATCCACGGCGGCGACGAGCACGACCAGCGCCAATAGAAAATATCCTTCAGTCTGCATGTATTTCAGTTGCACAAGCCCAACCCAGGTCGGGATCAACGAAAAAATACCCATGCTCGCGATTCTGGATGCATCATTCCACAGACTCTTGTTTCCGGGATAGCCACGCAATACGAACAGCGACAGACACCAGAACACCAGCCCCAAAATCAGAATCATCGATACACGCAGCGTATCCAGCGTTACGGCATCGCGGCTGATCCCAAGCAAGGGAAACAGGCCCGCCAACATCATCGCGATCGTGGCGCAATAAGTGAGTCTGGATCGCCAGCCGACCAGCCCGATGAGCCCGCCCCATTCCCAAGCGGCAAGCAATACAACAGGCATCAGGACCAGCGCAAAATAAAAAGGCTGCAGGAGCGTAGTGGCAGCAATGAGGGCGAGCGCCAACAGGATTGCAGTAATGATGCGCTGCTTAAGCACGCGATTCATCCGAATGATTGTCAGCTTCGTGACCGCCAAAGCGGCGTTGGCGTGAAGCGAAATCCTCCAGGGCAAGCGCGAATTCGCGATCGTCGAAATCCGGCCAGTAACAATCGGTAAAGTACAATTCGGTATAGGCAAATTGCCATAACAGGAAGTTGCTGATGCGATGTTCGCCGCCGGTGCGGATGCAGAGATCGGGGTCAGGGTAGCCGCTGAGACTGGTGTAACGGTGGAGTAATTCGGTGTCGATTTCGGCGCTCTTCAGTTCGCCCTTCTCGACAGCTCCGGCGAGGCTACGCGCCGCATTGGTGATATCCCAGCGCCCGCCGTAGTCCGCGGCCACGATCACCGTGGTGCCGGTATTGGCTTCAGTCAACAGTTCCACCTCGCGCATATTGTCCTGCAGTTTCTGGGAGAAACTGTGGCGATTGCCAATGAAGCGCAGGCGCACATTATTTCTGTGTAACTGATTGATTTCATTGCGCTTTAAGACTGAAAGAAAGAGCGCCATGAGGCCCTTCACTTCTTTGGCCGGACGCAGCCAGTTCTCGCTGCTGAAGGCAAACAGGGTGAGGTATTTGATGTTGCGGCTGACACAAGAATTGACAATTTCGCGCGCGACTTGCGCCCCGTAGCGATGTCCGGATTTGGATGGCAAATTCCGCGCCTTCGCCCAGCGATTATTGCCATCCATGATGATCGCGACATGCCGCGGAAGTTGTGCGCTGGATTCAGAGGTCATGACTTATTGTATCCGCATCGCCGGGACTACCTGTAGCTCTCAGGGGGCACAGGCTAGATGGAGAGCAAATCGGATTCTTTGACCTGATACGCCGCTTCGACAGCAGCAATGTATTTATCCGTCAGCTTCTGAATTTGGTCCTCCGCCCGACGGTGATCGTCCTCACTGATTTCCTTGGCTTTTTCCAGTTCTTTCAGATCAGAATTCGCGTCGCGACGAATATTGCGAATGGCAACGCGGGCATTTTCAGCCTCGTTCTTCGCCTGTTTCGTGTATTCCTTGCGCGTTTCCTCGGTGAGGGCGGGCATCGGTACGCGGATGGTATCGCCGTTATTGGAAGGGTTCAGACCGAGGTCTGAGCGCATAATTGCTTTCTCGATGTCGGAGATCAATTTCTTTTCCCAGGGGGAGATCAGCAACGAGCGGCCTTCCTCGACATTGATGTTAGCCAACTGATTCAGGGGAGTATCCGAGCCGTAATAAGGCACCATGACACTGTCGAGGATACTGGGATGGGCGCGACCGGTCCGGATCCGCTTGAATGCCTCGTCCAGTGACGCGACACTCTTTTGCATGCGCTCATCCGCGTCAGCAATGATTTCTTTCATCATAATCTATTCCCTCAGTATGAAGTCGGACCGGCACTGCGATAGCTTATTGAATCAGAGTGCCATCCTGCTTGCCCAGCACATTGTCCAGCAGCGCACCGGGTCTGTTCATATTAAATACCTTGATGGGTATCTCGTGATCCCGACTCAGGCAGATGGCCGTTAAATCCATTACCCCCAGCTTCTTCTCAATCACCTCATCGTATGTGAGTGTGTCGAATTTTACCGCGGTCGGATCCTTGTTCGGGTCAGCCGAGTAGACACCATCTACCTTGGTTGCCTTCAGAATCAGATCGGCATCGATCTCAATGCCGCGCAGACAAGCCGCCGAATCCGTTGTGAAAAACGGATTTCCGGTTCCGGCTGAAAAAATAACGACATCGTTTGATTTCAGATGGCGAATCGCGGTGCGGCGATCGTAGTGCTCCACAACACCGCTCATGGGGATTGCGGACATCACCCGCGTCGAGATATTAGCACGTTCGAGCGCATCTCGCATCGCGAGCGCGTTCATCACGGTGGCGAGCATTCCCATGTGATCGCCGGTGACACGTTCCATGCCTGCTTCATGCAGAGCCGCACCACGGAACAGATTGCCACCGCCGATGACCATACCTACCTGAACACCAAGCCCAATCAACTGACCGACCTCGACCGCCATACGATCCAGCACCTTGGGGTCAATCCCGAAATCCGCATCGCCAGTGAGAGCTTCACCACTGAGTTTAAGCAGAATCCGATTGTACTTGCGTTCCTGTTTCGGCATGTTGAGATCTCTGGTTGAAGTTTAGCCTCGTGCTTGCGCGGCGACTTCGGCTGCGAAGTCTACCTCTTCCTTCTCAATGCCTTCGCCAACTTCAAAACGCACAAAGCTGACAACATCGGCGCCGGCGTCTTTCAGCAGCTCAGAAATCTTCTGCTCAGGATTCTTGACGAACTCCTGATCCAGCAGGCTGACTTCGGCGACAAACTTGCGCAGACGACCGCTGATCATTTTCTCGATGATCTCTTCCGGTTTGCCACTCTCGCGTGCCTGGGCTGAATAAATCTCGGATTCCTTCGCGAGCACTTCTTCCGGCACATCCTCGGCACGAACCACCATCGGATTGACGGCGGCGATATGCATGGCGATATCACGAGCCAGTGATTCATCACCACCTTTCAGTGAGACCAGCACGGCAATCTTGTTGTTGCTGTGGACATAGCCGTCGATGATGCCGTTGCTGGCATTATCCACCTGCAGGCGGCTGACGCGGCGCAGATTGATGTTCTCTCCGATCTTCTGCACGAGAGCCTGGCGGGCGTCTTCCATGCCTGCGGATAGCAACGCTTCAACATCGGCATCTTTATTGGCGTAGGCCTGATCCAGCACGAGCTTGGCAAAATTCAGGAAATTCTCATCGCGTGCCGCAAAATCGGTTTCGCTGTTCACTTCGATCAATACACCGTAGTTACCTTCTTCGGCGATGCGAGTCATTACGACTCCTTCACGCGCAACCCGGCTAGCCTTCTTCTCGGCTTTCAGACCGCTGGCCTTGCGAAGATCATCGATTGCCTTCTCCATGTCACCGTCGGCACCCGCCAACGCTTTCTTGCAGTCCATCATGCCAAGGCCGGTTCTTTCGCGTAATTCCTTGACCATGTTTGCAGTAATATTTGCCATCTGAATTGCCTCTGTACCATACATTACGAAGCGCGCTGCACTTCGACTAATTCATTTTAAAAAAAGGGGGCTACTCGCCCCCTTTTTGATTAAGTCCTATTTAGCCCAATAGAAAGGGGTTTGGCGTAAAGTCGCTCGCCAGTTGCTCAGGATTCAGCGTCCGCCTTTTTCTTGGCAGGCGCTTTCTTCACGGCAACTTTCTTCTTCGCCGGAGCCTTCTTGGCAGCTACCTTGGCCTTGGCCGGAGCAGCCGGCGCTGCCTTGGCAGCGGGTTTTGCTTCCGCTTCAGCAGAGTCAGCTGATGCTTCTGCTACCGGAGCAGGAGCCTTCGGTGCGGCGGCTTTGGCGGCGGGTGCTTTAACTTCAGCCACGACTTCATCGGTGTCTTCGATCTCGATGAATTCATTGCTGCCACCAGCGGGACCACTGCGAGCACGGCCTTCCAGACAGGCATCGGCAACAGCAGCAGCGTACAACTGAATTGCACGAATCGCGTCGTCATTGCCCGGAATGATGTAGTTCACGCCATCGGGATCACTGTTAGTGTCGACGACACCGATAACCGGAATCTTCAGGTTGTTCGCTTCACTGACTGCAATACGTTCGTGATCGACGTCGATGACAAACAGCGCATCGGGCAGACCACCCATTTCCTTGATACCACCGATGCTGCGCTCGAGCTTCTCTTTCTGCCGCGTCAACATGAGCGCTTCTTTCTTGGTCAGACGCTTGAAGGTGCCATCTGCTTCTTTCGTTTCAAGTTCTTTCAGACGCTTGATCGAACCACGGATGGTCTTGTAGTTGGTCAGCATTCCGCCGAGCCAGCGGTGGTTGACGAAAGGCATGCCGGCACGCTCAGCTTCCTGGCGAATGATCTTCGACGCCGCTCGCTTGGTGCCAACGAACAGAATTTTCTTTTTCCTGTCCGCGAGACTCGCCACTTCTTCCAGTGCGGAATTCATGGCCGGAACAGTGTGTTCGAGGTTGATAATGTGGATTTTGTTGCGAGCCCCGAAAATATAAGGCTCCATTTTTGGATTCCAGTAGCGACACTGGTGCCCGAAATGCACTCCTGCGCGGAGCATTTCTTTCATGCTTACGTTCATGTTCAATCCTTCAGTGCGGGTTAGGCCTCCATACACCCCATGGATCAACCCTGGCGACACCTTCGTGAGAAGTTGAGGCGAGGGCACCCAGACCACATGTGCCGGTGTATGTGTGACGGTTAAGTGTTAAGTTTAAGTGGCTCCGGGCTGCGCAAATCTTCCGCTTCCAGAGCGCGCCGCTTTATACCACAATCCGGGCGCCACTGAAAGAACTCGCCACCAAAATCCCTGCAATTCCCCGGTTTTACCCCGCTTCGCGCCCCCAAGCCCCTGCTTCTCCCCAGGAATAGCGGGCATTGACACTCCGATCCCTCCCCAACTCTCCCTGAATCTCCCTGAATCCCCTGAGCTCACTGCCCGACCCTGTTCCTGAGCCGGGTCCTGCTTTACAATACCCTGCTTTTGCCACACCCCGAAATTCCTGCGGTAGCAGCCAGATTTAACTATGACGATTCACCTGAAATCAGCCGCCGACATCGACAAAATGCGCGTGGTCGGCAGACTTGCCGCCGAAGTCCTGGAGATGATCGGACCCCACGTTCAGCCGGGTATCAGCACCGGCGAGCTCGACCGTATCTGCCATGACTATATCGTCAACACTCAAAAGGCGATTCCGGCGCCTCTGAACTACAACGGCTTCCCCAAGTCCATCTGCACGTCGGTGAATCACGTTATCTGCCACGGTATTCCGAGTGACGGCAAAATCCTGAAGTCCGGTGACATCATCAACGTCGATGTTACTGTGCTGAAGGACGGCTTCCATGGCGATACCAGCAAGATGTTTTGTGTCGGCGAGGTAGCCGATCACGCCAAGCGCTTGATACGCACCAGCCAGGAATGCCTGTACAAGGCGATCGCGATTGTAAAACCCGGCACAACCTTGGGTGATATCGGCCACGTCATTCAGCAACATGGAGGCTCAAAATTAT
>Ga0222714_10003668_pt1 | contig 15463 bp, 13 predicted proteins | sample C33_3DmetaG_FD_165048 | JGI IMG/M metagenome (GOLD analysis project Ga0222714, IMG submission 165048) | Estuarine water microbial communities from San Francisco Bay, California, United States - C33_3D | ecosystem: Environmental > Aquatic > Marine > Unclassified | place: USA: California...
AGAGAATGTCGGTGGCGCCCGTGGCGGGTCGTTCGACGCTTGAAGTCGTCGCGGTGCGTGCGATGCGCGAGTGCGATGTGATTCGTGATTCGTGTGTTGATTCGCGCGTGGTGCGCGCGCGTGGGGGGGGCGCGAGCGCGCGTGATAGTGCGAGGACGTGGATGTAAACGCCACGCGTGGGTTTAGGCGCGCGCGAGCGCGTGGTGGGCGGCGCGCGCGCGGGGCGCGAGGCGTCCGTGGTCGCGCGCGCGATGTTGAGGGTTTAGGGTGCGCGGGTCGCGATAAGGGTCGGCGTCGCGTTTGAGGATTGATTTCGTGCGCCGCGCATGCGTTCGCGAACGTTAGACTGACATGTGTTGCGTCGTCGTACCGTTGTTTTTGATATTTATAGAAGAAGAAGTGGGAAAAGCAAGCCATGACGAAGAATGGTCTTCCGGTGCGCATTCCGATGCACGTCAAGACGAACGACAAGGTCATCGTCATCGCCGGCGCCGATAAGGGGAAGGTGACGAACGTCGTTGAGGTTTTCACGAAGACTGGTGAAGTGTTGTGCAAGGATGTTAACATTAAGACGAAGCACATCAAGCCGCGCGGGGAGGGTGAGACTGGTCAAATTATTCAGCGCGAGTTTCCGATTGCGCACTCAAACGTGATGCACTACAGCGAGGCGCAGTCTGTGCGCTCGCGCATCGGTACCAAGATGGTTGATGGTAAGAAGAAGCGCGTGTTGAAGAAGACTGGTGAAGTTCTCGCCAACTAATTGAAATTCTTCGCGCGCCAACACGTCAGTCGCCAGCTTAGCCTAACACCTAGGAAATTGTTTTATAACACAAGTTCATTTTTATTCACCGCAAAGAGGCGTCGCCGCGTTCATGGTCAATCAACGTCGCGGAACTGTCGCCGAGAGACGAGAAGAACGTGCGCGTGTGTAAAAATAGAAATGATATGAATTTCAACTGTGCTGCGTGCTGCAGATGACTACGATAACTATGGTAAAAATTCGAGCAAAGAATTGGAGAGTCGCGCGTACGTCGCGCGACTTGCTTGTGTGAAAGGAGACGCGTATTACTACGCCAGACTAAAGCCGTGTTTGATCGCCGCCTCCCACGTTTCATCTATGCGAGTGTGGTCGATGGCGCCGACTTCGTGATGATCCCAACCCTCGAGCGAATGCACTAACGCCCCAGCATGGCACGCGTGCACTTGCCCGCGTTCCATCGTCATTTCACACGAGCGGAAATCCTTTGCGTCCTTTGGAAGCTTGAATGCCGGAAGATCCGTGTACACGCAGTCCTTGCGTGATTCAGGAATCGGCGGCACGACGAATTGGTGGAATACCGCTCCGCGCGGTGCGCTTTGTTGGTCTCTCTCGCTGCAATGCTTACCGATGACCCAATCCTTGCACGCGGCGCCGTCGCTCAAACTCTTGGATTGCACCAGCAAGTGCTGATCCTTCTTCGCCGCTTCGTTTCGGATCTTCTCAAATCGTTCGTCGCTAGTGGTGTACATCAAAACTCGCACACCTCTCTCCGCCATGTACAACGCAATCGCCCGACCGAGCTTGGAGGTTGATCCAGTGAGGAATATTTCCTTGCAGTCGCTGGGAATCTTTTGCAAAATAGCCGCGGCGGTGAGCGTGTTCCCGTGCACCACCCGCGTCTTCAAGTGCTTCCCATGCTTATTAACGAACAATGCCCCACCGCCATTCAGCGCCTCATTCTTGTTCAACGCACCCAGCCCCAATACCTTCACCCCAGACTTGTCGGCGGAGAGAATCGCTTGTTCAATCTTCTTGTTGATGTGATTAAACTCACTCTTGATGAAGAATTGAAACCCCCACGCGGGTGTGACCCACGTTTCACAGTTCAAATGTCGCAACCTGTGTCTGTCTGCGACGAATGAACTGCCGAAAATGCGCAACAGTAGCACGAACGGCACGCAGAGCGGCCAAAATGGCTTGAGCCACCACGCCGAGACAAACGGGCGTGACGAAAAGCTGCGCAGCATAAAGGGCAAGTGAAACACACTCAAAAGCTCAGTGCCGTGCGCCATGAACACAACATCAGGCGCCTTCACCGGCACCGCCGCACCCGTGATAGCCTTCTCGTACAACTCGTCCGAAGTCTTATCCGCAGTACCGTACACGTAATCATACAACGGCATGAATAAACAAAAATTCGTGTGCACGCGAGAGTGGTGCAACGAGTGGTAACTCGGGGTATAAATCATGTACTTCATCCCGGGAATACGCATAAACCAGCGCGGAATGAATTCAAAGTTACAGTGCCCGATGGCGTTCAACACATCAAAACCAAGAAGGTAGATGTAGAACATCGCGATGGACGCGCCGCCGAGCGCCCACGTCCCCAAGAGCGGAATCGCGAAATTCGCCGTGTACATCAAGTGCTCCATAAACGGATGCACGCTCCCAGTGATGGGTTCGGTGACGAAACTGGCGTGATGATGGGAGTGATACGCACTGTATAACTTGTGGTGATGCAACGCGCGATGAAGCCAGTAATACACAAACTCCGTCGGCCCGGCGTGCAACAACGCGAGCTGCGCGACCCCGACGCCGTTGTACGCCGGAAACCCACTAAACCCAAGTTTCGGCGCGTGATGCACGCACGCGATCACTATCGTCTGTAACAATATGTAATCATCCCAATGATCCTCCCGATCAACCTGTTTAAAATCAATCCCCTTGGCCTGGATGCGCGTAGACCGCGTCAACCACTGCACGCGACTCAAGCTTATCCAAAGCTGCGCGTTCGCGTACCGCAACGCCGCGATCGCGAGCAAGTGCCATGCGAAATTATCTTCATCATCCTTCCCGAGCACAACCTGCGCCACAAAAGGCACCAACGTGAGGTACTTTAACGACCCATACCCTTCCCATGGAAAGTCGTACAACACCCCAGGTTTCGTCGCCATCGCGGTCCCGACCTCGACTCGCTCGCGCGCGCGCGTCTCTCGCTCGCTCTCGCCTCTCTCGCCTCTCGCCTCTCGCGACGCAACCGCGACCACGCGAACGACGACCGCCGCGCGCGTCCGTCACTCCCCACGCACGCACGCACCCCGTCGTCCACTCGCACGAACGAATCAACGTCCGAAAGATGAATGAATCGATGGATGGATGGATGGATGGATGGCCCCGCCGCGCGTCCTCCCGCCGCGTCTCTCGCCTCGCCTCACGCGTCGCGCGACGTCGCGATGCGCCTCGGTCGCGTCGAGTGCGATGCACGCGAATCCTCTGCGTTGCTCGTCGCCGTCGAACGCGTCGTGCGCGTGCGCGTCGGCGTCTGACGCGTCGTCGTCGTCCGCGCGCGCGCGCGACGTCGGCGGCGCCCGTCGACGTCACGCGATGGTGTGCCTGGTCAGGATTGGTGGATGGGTGTATGGGTACATGCAACGTGGTTTTGTGTATGTACCCCTGATGGGCGCCGGGGCGTGGGATGAGGACGCGAACGAATGACGAGGGAATGCGTCGTGGATGCGTCGTGGATGCGCGTGGATGCGATGGCGTGGCTATGGATGGGCGTTCCGTGTGGGTGTTACATCGACGCGCGCTGGTGTGGGCGAGGTGATGGGGATGAGGCGGCGGGCGGAGGACCGCCGCGCCGCGCCGCGGGTCGGAGCTCGGCGGACCGTACGCGCGCGCTTAATAGTGTAAAGCGCTGGATTTGAGCGCCAGGTGCTTGTCGAGCTCGTCCCAGAAGGCTTCGAAGGCGGCGCGATCGCCGTGTCGGTTGGTTTTGCTCATGTTGAGCGTGCGGATGTTCCAGGTTTTCATGATGTCGACTTCGGGGTCGGAATCAAAGCGGGCGTAAAAGCCGCGAATTTTGGTAAAGGTGTCGACTAAATCGCCATCTTCGACGCCGCGGAACGGCCAGTCTTTGAATTGCCACTTTGCACCGAGCACGAAGACCGCGGCGACGCGCTGCCAATCTTCAGAACGCTTGTGCGGGCACTTCTCCGTGACTTCGTAGCGCACCTTTTGGCTCGGGTCTCGCCCATACGTACGCGTGATGATAATCGAGCTCGACTTTTTCGCCCCGCTCTTTTGCACCGCGTCCCACGCGACGAGCTTGCCATCTTGTAAGAATTCCTTGGCGTTGAACATGTTGAGCACAACTTTGGAGTTGAAACCAGCCGGGACGAGGATGATGGGCATGCCGCCCGGTTTCCCCGTCTTCTTCGGCTTGCTCGCCGACGCCGTCGAACCGTGTCCGCGCGAGCTCGGCGCCGTACTCGGTGCGGTAAGCGGCTTGGCTGATCTCGCCGCAGACGCCACCATGGGCAACGGCGTGTCATCTACGGGTTTGCTCGCCGTTAAGAAGGACGCGTTTGTGTCCAAGTTCATCGCGTCAAAGTCGCTCCCGACGTGTTCCCGCCAGAACACTTGCTCCTTCACGTCGCGGAATCTAGGGTTCTTAATTCCTGCCGCCAATTCAGCCGCTTGCTGCTGTTGCTCCTCCTGCTTTTGTCTATCATCCTTTGGTCCGGCGAAGAAATCTAAAACGCTTTCAAAGTCCTTCGCGCTCTTCAACACAGAGTTTCTATCTCTCAATACGCGTTCCTTCAACACCCCCGCGTCTTCCTCCTCGGCTTCGCGAGATCGCTTGCCTACCGTTTCATCCGCCCCTACGTCCATCGGCGCCATGATATCTATTCTATCGCTCGTCGCGATCGCGCCCGTTAAATAGGCGATCAAGTCCGCCCGATCGAGCAACGAAACCGTCGCAACACCAGCCGCAATCGCCGCCTTCATATACCCCGTATGCGGCACATCTGGATTCTCCGTATAGTGTTTGATAAAATACCAAATCTGTTCGCACTTCAAGTACTTTCCACCGACTTTACTCTTGTAATTTGTCGCGCGAGCGCGTTCGAGCGCGAATTCCTCATCTTTAAAATGAATCTCCGAGCCATCCATCGTCGAGCTGTGTGCGTGTTCGCGCGCAAAATCGCCGTAACGTCAGTCTACGTGTCATACCACGCGCCTCGATCGAGATTCACGCCAACGGTGCGTCGCGCGCGGCTCGCATTCGTGACGTACCTCGTGATGCGCCCATCGACGACGTGATCGCGAATTAAACGCAACGGATCCATGATTGATTACTCTTCGCCGTGCGACGCGTCGCGAATGATTCGAACTCTTTTGTGCGTCGCGCGCGCGTGATTCGAACGTCACGAGGTGACGCGGTGGTCGAGGCCGTGCGTTGGAATGGCGCAGGGTTGCGAGAGCGCTGGCCGAACCCCTGGAAATTTTGCGCGGTCGTACGCGTGGATTCGATGTGCGCAATGCGTGAACGATGCGTGCGCGCGAAGAGTGTCGAGAAAATCTAATTGACAACCATCTAGACGTGACGAGATGCGATGACGATGGGTCTACTCGCGCATGGCGTTGAGCCTACCGCGCGCTTGCCGAGCGATTTCAGGATTTTTGGAGACGACGCGGAAAAGCTCGACATCTGCGTGTTGTCCGTGACTGATTTCGCACCATTCTGGGCAGACGCGCGCAAGAATGCGCACGCTGTCGGTAAGCTCATCCGTGGCGACGGACTGACGCGCGTTCGTGCGCACCAGGGTGTCCATTAATTGGTCAAATTCCATCACGCGCCGCTGCGCCGTAGAAAAAATCGATCGAACGGCGTCGAATACGAACGGCAAACGACCATAGAGCTTGCGACGCGCACGTTCGGCGACGGCACTTGGGTCGTTGAACTCATCGAACGCGACTTTGCGCTCCAAAGCTGCACGGACAGCCTTTTCGGATAAACCGTCCGCGTCTGCACCCATTTCTGAAATAGCTCTAGCGACTTCAGAATCGGTGACTCTACTCGCCACCTCAGCTCTGGCGGCGGCTGCCGCTAATTTATTCGTCGCGTGCTCGGCGGCCAGCTTTGGACCATCGCGCTCGTCGTCCTCCATGAATGCAATCTGCACTGGATCCGGGAGAGCTACGGCGTTCAAATCGAAATCGTCCCGCCACGCGCTCGGCAACTCGCCTTGTACGTACGCATCACCGTCGTGTGCGCGCGCCACGATTTCAAGGAGTACGCGACGTACATCCGATACTGTGCGTTCGACCTCGAAATCAATCTCGGTGTGAATGCGTCGCAAATCCTCCGCGCACGACGTCCGCGCTTGAAACGTGATGGTCCCCGGCGCCACGGCTTCCAGTCGTCTGAGCATATCCAGCGTACACCTCTTGCTCACCGTGCGCTGCACGTTTGCACACACTACATCTGCCGTCATCGTACCTTGTCGTACGCGCAACAACCGCCCGACAATGATCACAGCCTCGTACACGTCGAGAAGCGTTTGAAAATCCCGCGGCAGCGCCAACCCGTCGCCCGGCGCGGCCACCTTATCTCCACGCGCTCGTTTCGCCATAGGCGCCGAATCATCGCCGCGCAAACCTTCAACGCGCCCACTCGCGTCGTTCGCTTTCGCTGCGCTCACACCCGCGCGCACAACGTCGCCATTCGCGTCGCCATTCGCCGCGGCGTTTGAATCCATCTCGCCCAACGCCGCGCGCGCCAACGCCGCGCCTCTGCTCGACGCCTGGCCGTGCGATGCCCGACGCCCGAGCGCCATCGATCGCGCCGCCGCGTTTGCGGCGAGCGCGTCGTCCGGCGTCACGATCCGCTCCGTCGCGCGCGCGGTGAGAGCCATTGATTGTTTTTAAATTCAAACGCGCCTCGGTCTGGCGTTCGCCTTCGCGTGCGCGTGCGCGTGCGCCGCGGGTGCGGATGCGAGGCTGGCGTCGATGACGCGTTCGCGTGCGCGCGCGTGAATCGATGCGGCGATCCGAACGTGTCGCGCGTGCGCGTGAGTGGCGCGACGTTCGTCGGACGCGCGCGCGAGAGCACAAGGTGTGACCGACCGACCTGCTTCCGCTGCGCGCCGCGGCGGATGGTGTGAGTGAAACCTACGGCATACTATTATCAATATGTATCTATCGTGTGCGTGTGCGTGTGTGTATCAATGCGTGTGGGGATTATTGCGGCAAGCACGTCTCCCACGCGGTTTCGTCGAGAATGGAACCGTACGTTTGCGCGTCGGCTTTCTGGAACTGCGACCCAGTGCCGTGGAGTTGCGGGGAATCTCCCGTGTGCAAGTAGTTTTGCTTGAATTCCCCGACGAGGTTTCTGCGGCGCATCTTGGAGTCCCAGTCGCGGTTGAACGCGTTTGCGCCGCCCTTGATGGCGACCAAATTTACATATCCGGCTTCGTCCAACGCGTCGAGAGCCACGAGGGCGCGCTTGCGGCCGTCCGAGCACGCCACCATGATCTTTTGCTCCTTATCCGGGAATACCTTGGCCACTTGTTGGACGAAATCGGCATTCATGACGAAATCGACGTAGACTTTTTCGCCCTTTTCGGCGTCGTAGCGTCGCGCCGCGTTCACCAGCGGGACAACCTTCGTGCGCGTACCTTGGTTAGGACGCGCGCCGATAGAGCCGGCTTGACCACCCGGGTTGGGCATCTTTTCTGTCGCATCACTGCGCGCGCGGGGGCGAAACATACGAGACGCACGCCAATGTCAGTCGCGCCAATGTCAGTCGCGCGCGAGAAAGCGACGCGAAAACACACACAAAAGTCGGCGCGCCAGTCAAACGTCGCACTTCGGCGAGAAAACGCACATTTCAGCCGCACAGCGAATATCCAAGATATCAAACCCGCGATCGTACAAGCATCGCGCTTGTTCCGCCGTCGCCACGCCGGCGTCCGGGAACTGCGCCGCGACAAAGTCGATGTATTCCTCATCCGGCCACAACGCTTGCGCGGCGCGAACGCGCACGACGGCGGCGCGCGACGACGCACGGCGCGTCGGCGCGCGCGCAGACTTCATCTGTGCGGTGTTTGAAAGCGTTCGGGACGTCATGGTGAACATGGTGACGACGCGTGCGGGGGTGTGCGGGCAGGATAAGTCAAAAGAGAGGCGCTTATCCACATCAAAGCGCCGCGCGGCTACACGTTTCTAAATGCTAACATCTACGTTTGCGAACGCAAAGGCGGCATTCACGGGTGTTCACGACTGGCGGTTTCGTAATCGAAGTAATCTAATCGTCCCGTGCGACGCCACGAGGCGAGTAACTTTTCATCATCTGGGCGCAACGCCCGCGCGCTGTCGCGTCGACGCATTTCGGCGAGCCAACACATGAAATGGTTCGCCTCACCGTCACTCTGCGACGCGCCGAGCTCGTAGCCATCCTGAAATTCACGCATGGCGAGCTGAAAGCGCTCGGCGAATGGGTAAATGGCGAGATCGGCCACCGTCAACTCGGCGCCGAATAAATACGCGCCGTTTGCCCGAGAAATCATCGCGTCCAAATTCCGCACGGCGCGCTCGAGCTTCTCCACCGTCGCCGGTCGCGGCATTCGACGCACCAATCCCCATCCACCACCAACAAATTCCAATCCAGCCGACACGAACTTTCCGTACGCATCGCACGACGACGTAAACGCCTCGACGTCCTCGCGCGCGCCGCCCAGCGACGGCGCTTCGACGCCAAAGTCCATCGCATCCAACGCGTGCATGATTCGCACGCTTTCCGTCACGATGCGCCCATCGCCGAGTTCAAGCGCGGGCACGAGCCCGCGCGGACACTTTTCCAAAAACTCGCGCGGCTTATCGCTCAAATCCACGTGCACCTCGAACGACGACGGCGACAGTGGCGCGTCAGCCATCGTCATCTTCATCTTCTCCAGCGCGCACAGCGATGCGCGGTGCGCGTACGGACACAGCGTGTGCGTGTACAGCTTAAACGCCGGCGCGGACGCGCGCGACATCCTTCGCGTATGCGCGCGTCCGTCGTCGCCCGGACCGCGGCGACCGCGACTCGCGTCTCGCGCGTGCGCGGCGTGCGTTTGAAACAGTGCACAAAAATGTACCCCCCCAAAATCGTGAAATCGACCAATCGTGACCAGGCAAACGTAGAGGTCATTTTTTTTTGGCGGGAAAATCGAAAGATATTTTTGTGCGATGCGATCGACGGTCGCGCGCGGCATTCGTCGCGTCGCGCCCGTCGCGACCACTCGCGCACGAACACACACCGACGACGATGATGCTCGCGATGACCGCGCCCGCGCGTCCGGCGGCGCATCGCGCCGCGTTCGCGCCCGCGGTGCGACACAAAGGCGCGATGATGAGGGGGACGATGGCGATGCGCGCGCCGCGATGCGCGCTGGGGTCGTTCGCGCCGTTGGGCGATGGACGTCGTCGCGCGGGTGCGGTGGAACGCGTGCGAGGGATGGGTGGTCGCGGTGCGGTGCGCGTCGCGTCGTCGTCATCGTCGTCGGGGGATGATGTGGTTGTCATTCCGGGTGATTATCGCATCGGCGGCGTGTTGATCGGCGTCGCCGTGCTCACCGGGCCTTTGTTGCACTTGTGGACGCAGTTCTTGATCCACGGCGTGCTCGGTGGGTTTTTGGCGTTTCAAGCGTCTCGCGTGCGTTTCCGCTTCACGCGCACGGATTTGGAAGTGGTTTTTATCGAACCGGGCGCGGATGATTCGGCGGCGTTGAACATCGGCGTGGACTCTTCGGGCGATAACAAGCTTCAGGGCGGCGGTGAAAACCGTTGGGCGTACGACTCAATCACGAATTGGGAGTTCTGGTGGCCTGGGTTCCCGTGCTTGGTGTACTTTAAGGAGACGCAAACCAAGTCTGACGGCCAACCGCACTTTTTCCCAATCATCATGGATGGGAAAAAGCTCTACGAAGTCATGCTCGAACGCATGCCGGAGAGCGTAAACGCCAAACCCTCGCCGTCGGAATGGAGTTTGGACTTGGCGCTCGAACAAACGAGCATCGGGCGTCAAATCAAGGAGAACTTGAGCGACGAACAGTTGAAGCAAGTGAAGGACATGACTGGGTTCCCGGGTCTGGACAAGTAAGTTGACGTCGCGCGCGCGCTCGCAATCAAGAAACAAACGACGTATACTCGTACTCGTTTACAACAACATGTAATATCTATATGCAATGGCTATGTAACTATGAACCAACGCTGTTGATGATGCCTTGGCGTGCTAAAATTCTAAAAATGACGTCGCGAAGCAATCTCGGCTCTATTTCTTTTTCGCGTACGAGCTGCCTTCCATCATTAATTTCTCCTTGGCCACGAGATCGTTCAAGAACTGCTCGAGGTCGTTTATGGATTTATCATATACTGGTTCCACGACAAACATCTTGAGCATGTTGTGAATGCGGTCGAGTGGGAGGCTTGGGAAGTTTGTCAACATGCCCATGACGTATTGCTCGTACACGACCATGCCCGCCGCCGCGGTTTCCTCCGCGCTTGCCACCGCACTTTCGTGTTCGTCATCGGCGTGCACGCCAGTCATTGCATCGACATTATCCGTAGGTTCAGCGACCGAGTATACCACTTCACGCTCGTCTTTACGCTCGACTAACACTCCGTGATTGATCCAAAGCACGATTCGCTTTCGCAGCGCGTCGACGGAAAGCGACAGCTTTTGGGCGAGGGCGTTCGCCGTCCAGACACTTTGTGTCTGGAAGTAATGCAATATCGATGCTTGGACTGGATTGACGCTCACCTCGAACGTACGGTCGTTGTGCGTGATATCCATCACTACCGTTCCGAGCGCGGGCTTCCATTCCATTTTACGCGGCGCCTTCAGATGATGGTAGCGATTCGCGTACGCGTCCATGTGCTCTTGGATCTCATTCGGAAGCTTGAAATCGGCAACTTCGCTCGAAAACGCGGGCCAAAATAATGATGATACTATCGTTGCCTCTACAGGGCTTTGAGTTAATATCTCGCTCGCCCGTCGATCCTTGGCCGACGCCGACGCTCCCGCCGCGGTTTTAATATTCGCGTTGGCGCGCTTACTGTCTGCGAAATCCTTGAGCATGACCTCGCAATTATGCAGGCTCATCTCGCCAAAGCGAAGTTTCAACAACTCTAACGTGTGCATTTCGCGCTCGGTGTCGTAATTCGCCTTGGTCAGTAACTTTTGCGCGAGCATCGTGCGGTATTCGTTGATGAATAACTCTTTAGAGCCGTAAATGCCAACCAATAAGCCAATGATATCGCCCACTGTACGCCTTCGCCCACGACTTGCGGCGGCTTCGGTCTCCACAGGTTCAGGTTCCCACGCGTCCCATCCTGACATGATTTGCTTGGCGCCGACGTCGAGCTCTTCGCTTTCGCCGAGCTCGGCGGCGATGGCGACCATTTCGGCGGTGATGCTATCCATGCGGTCCAAGTTGTCCGTGGCGCCCATGGTGGCGTTGGGATTCGGCGCTGGAACGCTCGATTCGATGATTTCAATACTCTCGCCCCGCGCTAATCGCCCCAGTTCGGCGTACAACGCACCCTCGCCGTCGGCATTATCGCCGCCACCGTCATCCGTGAGCATGGTGACGACGCAGCGAATCGCGTCTTTTCGCTCGCGCAAATATTCCTTCACCGGTCTGCTCACCAACTCAAGCACCACGCCCGAAGGATCGAGTTCGAGCAAAGTTTTAATCGTCCCAATATACTGCTGCACGATGTCCACTGTGGAGGCACCGGCGTGAAGTAAACGCGACCGCGTGGCGGCGACAAACGAATCCACGAGCGCGGCGTGCAACGTCGTATTCTGCAAGCAAATCCGCAAATCTGCAATAGCTGGAAGCGAGTCGGGGTACTCCACGACCACGTCGAACAATTCATGGATGCGTAATGCCCCGAGGTGCTCGTGCACGGTGTACTCTAATCGACCGCGCCAAGACTCAATCGCCACAAAATCACGCTCGCATCGCAACGCCGTCTTGAAAAATTCCAGCGGCACCGCGCGCACCCATCTTAACGTCGGTCGCAATCTCGCCGCATCGAACACACCGCTACATCTTCGAACTACATGCTGCTGCACGCACTCACCCATCGCTCGCGCCACCGCAGCTTCCGCTATACGTCCGAGCGACGCGTGACATCCCGCGAGCGCCTCGTACGTCGCCGCCACGTCTTCGCTCCAATCCGCGCCCATAACATCCCTCACGCTCGCTATATCACCCCCGATCGACATCTGACGCTCAAGCACGCTCGCTTCCATCGCACCCTCATCGTCACTGTCGTCTCCCCATCGCCGGCGCACGGCGCGATCAAACGCTCGCGCGAGCTCCGCGTATCTCGCGCTCAAAATCGTCGTCAGCCGCGCCGGTCCGCGCGCGTTACACATCGTCCCAATCATCTCATCGAACGCGCGCATAAACGCCGCACCGCGCTCGGTACTACACGACTGATGCAACGTCGCACACAACGTTTCCGCGCGCGCTCGAGCCTGGGCGACCCAGGTGGTGAACGTAATCGTCGCTCGCGCGCTCAAACGCAACCACCGCTCCAGCGCGTCCGCGTCCGCGTCCGCGTCGTCATCGTCCATCGTCGACGCCGACGCGGCGTCGCGCGCGCGCGCGGCATCGAACCACACCGGTGCGTCGCACGCCGCGCGCCACGCGGGCAGCGCGTCGGCGTCGAGCGCGCGTTCAAACGAACGCAAAAAGGCGCATTCGAGGACATCGGCGCACGATTGCGCGTTAAGCGCGTCGAACGCGGCGACGTCGTCGCGCGTGAACGCACGGGAGACGTCGAGAGGCGTGAATGCGTGCGTGGCGACGCGCCACGGGTCGTCGGCGGCGGTGGACATGCGTGCGCGCGCGGCGGTGTGAGGTTGAGAGGCGTGACAGGTGGAGTTGAAGATGTTTAAAAACGCGAGCGAGCGAAGCGCGACGGCGCGTAATGTGGTGTTCGCGCGATGGTGCGTGGGATGATGTTACAAGACAAAATGCTACGTGCGTGCTAATCACGCGAGGCGGTCAGAGGCGGTCGTATTCGGTAGGGCGGTCGGTGCGAGAGCGGTCGGCGCGTCCCGGCGATTTGTCGTCGGCGACATCCGTCGGGAGCGCGACGTGCTTGAACATCGCCGGAGCGACGATGAGCAGGAGTGCGAGCCATTGCAGGACGTTGAGCGGCGCACCAAATGCGTAACAACTGATGAGTACGCTTAAGAACTGCCTGAATGTCATGATAGAGGCTAGGATGACGGCAGAGTAGGAATAAATGGTGTACGCGATGGCGAATTGCGCCACGGTGGACGACGCGCTTAAAATCAATATGTCCCCGCGCACGGCGGCGTGTACGGTGACAAACTCCAAAGATGCGCGTAACTGACCAGTGAATAGAAGCCACAAGAATGCAAATATCGTGGTGAAGAACGAAGTGTAGAGAATTTGACTCACCACGGTGGATTTGTCTCGGCGAAACATCTTTTGCTGAAACGAACTCGTAAATCCATCAAAGATAAAGTACACGCCCAATATCGCAAAACCTGCGTTGGCGGCCCATTCCATGTCGTGATCGTCTACTTGATCGCCGTACGTCTTCTGCACCGCGCTTCGCCATCCGCGATTGGCCACAAAGAGGAAACACCCAAACGTCACGAGCAACGCTTCGAGATATTGTCTCGGCGCGTACTTCTTCTCTCCTAAAAACTGCCCCCACGCCATCACGGGCACCACCTTCATGGTCTTAGCCAACGTGGATACGCTAAATGTGAGATATTTTAAAACCTCGTACTGACACACCGTGGCGACGAGGTTTGAAAACGCCACCGCCGCGTAGTCGCGCAAACCGCTCCGCCCATCCTCGTGCTCGCCGCTTCGGTGCGTAGTCAGCGATAGCACGCTCGCAATCACGAGTGCCATCCACCGATTCATGAGCACTAGAAACATGCTCGACGAGAAAATATCCCCGCGAGCGTTCGGGTCGTCGGCATCGACGACGCTCGACGTCGTCCCGCTCAACGCCGACTCTTTAAAGGAAAAGAATGACCCGTCCGAGTTTTGTACGCGCGCGTACGGCACCGTCATCACCCGTTCCTGCAAAACCCCGTACACGGTGAGTGATATGATCGTCGCCAATGCGACGGCGATGAAATGCAGCGTGTGTCGCCAGTCGGAGAAGATTAAGTCTCGTCGGTGCGTCGACGCCGCCTGCGCGTCAGACTTGGCGTCGTACGGAAGCAGCACATCTCTCGCGCTCGGTGCGTCGTCGGCGTGTATGGCGATCTTGGTCGCATCAGTAGCGTCACCGCGTCGAGCCATCATGCGGTGTCGCGCGCGGTGGCGACCGCGGAGACGTGTCCCGCGCGCGCGCGCGAGGGCGAGCGCCGAGAGGCGAGGTGTGAAGTAGTACAACCGTCATGGTGTCTTTATTACATGCGCGATTCGACGAGTAAACCACGCGCGCTAGCTACAATCTGTAGGTATTCTTACCTTCTTGCCATCAACGCAAAAGCGGATCGATTGGCCCTCCGTTCGTCACGAGCTCGACGAGCTGCGCGCCAAACTGACTCGACGCCGCGAGTAAGAGGATGAATACGGCCAAAAACTCCGCGCTCGCGTCGACTTGGATTTCCTTCCGCCCGTCTTCGAGTTCCACGACATCAATGGCAAAATATTGTCGAAGCCAAGCGCTGAGAAACCCTCGCGCACCTGACACACCATCGTCTTCTCGCGTCTCTTTGTCTCCAAAATCCGCGCTCGCGCTCGGCGCGCCTTCGCCTCGGTCGCCCCGCGTCCCCGTCTCCGCGCTCTCAGCCTCACTCGCGGCGTCATCAATGGTATCACTCATCCATGCCACGACGCCAAACATGCTTTCCACTACACCAAACCCGCGTTCGTCGCACAAATACGCCACGAGCTCGCTCGCCACCGTCGCTTGCGCCACCACGCCCATCGTCGCGAATCCCTCCACGTTCACCGGCGCCTCATCAATCGCCGCGCGCAGGGCATCCATGAGCCCGCGCGCCTCGCGTTTGCGCCGTTCCTCCTTGCGACGCACCGCGTCATTGCGCGCGCGGTTCACCTCGTCGCCTCGCGTCGCGCTCGAGTCGCCTCGCGTCGAGCCTCCGAATGCATTCTTCGTCCCAAACCTCTTCGCCGACGACGCCGCGGACGTCGAAGACGACGGTTTCGCGGGCGACAATCGCGCGATCGCGCGCTGTCGCTCCGCCTCGCTCGCGAATCGCGAGTCGCGCGACGTCATCGGGTCATCTCCATCGTCACCGCTGTTCGAGGATGCATTCGCGCGAAAGATTCGCGCGCGCGTCGTCGCCCTGGACGACGTCGACGTCACCGCGCGACGTCGGGATGGCGACCATGCGATCGCGCATCGCGACGACGCCGCGGCGGTCGCGCCCGCGCGCGTCGTGTGCATGGTTGTGCGGTTCGATGGCGTCAGAGAAGGGCACGCAATCATCCATGATGATGTTTTCGACGACGACGACGACGGCGGCGGCGGCGGCGGCGGCGACGACGACGGCGACGACGCCGATGCGACGACAGTGCGCGATCGCGTCGCGCGCGACGACGACGGTGACGCGCGCGCATCGGGCGAGACGCGACGTCGATGGCGGTGACGACACCGCGACGACGATGAAGATTATGTTTT
>Ga0222714_10003669_pt1 | contig 15459 bp, 16 predicted proteins | sample C33_3DmetaG_FD_165048 | JGI IMG/M metagenome (GOLD analysis project Ga0222714, IMG submission 165048) | Estuarine water microbial communities from San Francisco Bay, California, United States - C33_3D | ecosystem: Environmental > Aquatic > Marine > Unclassified | place: USA: California...
CATCATTGATGGTCGACTTATTTCTGAGCCCCGTTGTCACATCCTGCATATAAACCTTGATGCTAGGGAAGAGGAAAGAGCCAGCGCCACCCACCTCCTCAACAGTATATGAGACGTCATCTAGGTTGAGCTCTCCTCTGATCCAGTCGTTGGGAGCTGTGACCACATAGTCAGACCCAACAAGTGTGGCATTGATGGCCGTCGTCCCAATACCGAGCGCATCAACTGAGCCGGTGGACCTGACCTCAAAGTCTACATCTGAGGTGATGGTGATCTTGTCGCTTGAATCGATACCCACCACCCATGAGGTTCCAAACGTGTTAACTAGATCCATAGCGCCTGACCAGGTTAAGTTTCCGTCATCGGCGCGCCTGTTGAGTAAGAAGATGACATCCTCAAATATCCCATCACCGCTGGAGAAGGTGGTCATATTGACAGCCGCGCCACCACTGCGAGTGAACATCTTAACGCCTGAATAGTCTCTCATATCATACGCAGTGAGAAGGCCGAACTGAGGAGCAGGGTTATTAAGTGGCATTAGAAGCGCCTCCTTGGTGCGCCGCGTCTCGGCGTATTCTGAAGGTTGGTGATGCGATCAGCCAAAGCCTGCTCAGCGCTCGCCTTGGTGTCATAGATGACAGCCCCACCGAAGTTGATATTAAACACCATCTGAGTATCCCTAGCCTGTTCTCTCTCAACCTCAGGAGCCTCTTGAGGTGAGCCGAGAGGTGAGACGCTAGCGGCCGCAGCTGCTCCACCACCACCACCCCCGCCACTGCCTGCCAAGCTCGAGCCCGCCACACCTGCCGCGATTGCCGCGCCTGCCATAACCCCCGCGCCTGCAAAATATCCCGCCGCCGCTTGTGGTTCGATATAGGCGGCCGCAATACCCTTAGCAGTCATCATCAGCGACTCAATGAGAGCTTGCTGACCGAGAGCCAACAATAGATTTCCTATCGCTCGAGGTAGCTCTGACTTCTCCTGCTCTGCAATCTTTTCGCGCTCTTGCTGATACAAGAGAGTCATCTCATTGATTTGCTCGTTGGCCTTTTTAACTGCGTCAACTCTTTGCTTGTAGGTTCCCTCAACCTTTGACGCCGCCTTCTTTGCTCTCTTTACATCCTCTTGATAGCGCTCATGAAGGTTCTCTCTCGCCTCATCTGCGCTCGCGTCGGTGAAGTGCTGGAATATAGAAGTGCCTAAAAGCTGTGGGAGCTGATCCACCATTGACATCATCGATTCTTTAAAGGCCACATTGCCTTCATCGGTGTATCGCTTAATGATGGCCGCTCGCTCGATATTATATCGCCTAGTTAGCTCGGTGAGTTCCTCCTCTGAGCGCTCCTTCATTTCAAACTCTTGACGATATTTTAACTCTAAGAGGCTTAGCTCTTTATTCGAGCCTTCTTTCATCATCGAGATATCAAAGGCTTGAGACTCATATAAGAACTGACGACGATGAGCTTCTAGTCGCTGGCGCTCTTGCTCAGCCCTCCTCTGCTCTTGCTCAGCCCTCCTCTGCTCTTGCTCGGCTTGTCGCTCGGCTTGCTGATCAGCTGCCTGTTGAATCCTTAAGCGCTCGTTCTCATAGCGCAGATCGATGGCTAGCTTTCGTTGAGCGTTCTTACCTGCAAGCTTAATCTCTGCTTCATATCGAGCTTGCATGACCTCTTCAATGGAAGCGCCTTGAAGCCTCATCTGCTCAATCTCTAAAGATCTGATCTGATATTCTTCAGCCGCGCGCTTTTGTTGCATGGCCTTGAAGCTGTCATATCTCCTCTTTCTCTCAGCCGCCCTCTCCTCTTCTGCCTTCTTTCGGATCGCCGCCTGTTTAGCTTCTGAGTTCTGAACAATGATGGCTTCTTGATTATAGCCAGCGATCTGATCCTTTAACCTCTTCTCGATGCTAGCTAGCTCATCAGCGTTCCTCTTCTGTCTCTCTAGCTGAATGGCTAAGAGCTGGTTCTCTTGGTTGATCCGCTCTTTCTGTAACTCTAAAGCGTTGCCCTCTAAGACTGTCTCAGCCTCTGCGACGTCTAACACTTGCAAGCGTGCGGCGAGCTCCTTGACTCTTCCAAGCGTTGACTCTGCTGAGCGGTCCTCTAACTGCTTCTCAAGCTCAGCGCTCGCCTTGATCTTCTTTTGTGCTTCTTCTTGAAGCGGGAGAATGTTTCTTAAAGCTGTGGCGTAGTCATGCTCAGCTTGAGCCTGTTTAGCCTTTGCTGATGACAGCTTCTCATCCAGTATTAGCTGAGCTGCCATTAGGTCCATCGAGCGCGCCGTTAAGAAATCGCCATCTTTCTTAATCTCATTAGCTCGCTGCTGAAGCTTAGCTTTCTCTTTCTCTAACTCTGCAACCTTAACGCTGAGCTCCCTAGATTGTTGCTCTGTTTTGGTTGTCTTCTCGATTGTCTTTTGTAGATTCTCTTTGGCTATTTGTGCCGCGATATTAGCTTGAGTGAACTTATAAAGCTCTTGAGTCGTTGGGATAACTCCCTTTTCAGCGAGCGCTTCTAACTTGCTCTGAAGATCACCAGCCGCCGCCGCCATAGCCTCCTGAGCGTCTTCTGCTCTTTGTGAGGCTCCTGTGATCATGTTGAATGTCTCATAAAGAGCATAACCGGCCGCCACTACTCCACCGATGGCAGGAAGCATGAGCAAGAATCCCGCCTTGCCTGCTTTCCCTGCTTGGGTGATCGCTCCACCTAGCTCACCAAAAGACCCAACCATCTCCTCAACATTTCCGGTGAGGCTGCTTAATCCTTCCCCTAGATGGCTGTTGGTCTGATCGAACTTCTGAGCAATCTGACCCGCTGACTCACCAATAGAGTTGAGCCCCTTCTTGGCGGCTGAGGCACCCTTTAGATTAACTTCAATATCTACGGTATTACTTGCCGCCATGTTGGGCCTCCTTCATCGCTCGCTCTTGCTCTCTATAATGAGCTGATTCTGTGTTGTTGTGAAGTATATCTATAGCCTCGATCACTGCACAACTAGGACGGGGGAAGCTCTCAGAGATGGAGTAGAGCCCCGCTCGATGTCGATGATATGCCGAGATGAGAGACGCCATCTTATTCGCACCGGCCACAGGACAAGACCTGATTTCAAGGTCACTGAATCCCTCTCCACAATCCGGCGCGACTCGATAACCTGGCACGAACCAGCCGCGATCATCCTTTTGAGCTGATGGTAGGCCCTGCTGAAACGGTCCACCACAGTTCCCGCGCTGAGCCCTCAGCCCTTTCTTTTCTCGGCATTGGGTACAGTCCCAAGCGCGGCCTCTTGAGTGGCGAAGCCAAACTGAAGCCGCTAGAGCTATTTTCCCTCGAGGCCTAGAAGGCTGATTCGTTGAATGTGCAACACAAGCTCACTCACTGTTTGGATTCGGTGAGCCTCAGGCCGGATCAGCTCGAGCTGGTCAGCGCTCGCCTCAGCTCCATCAATGTGGGTGAGGCTTGCCTTAATCATCTCTTTATAGACTCGGTTAAGATAAGCTTGATAATCGCTCATCGCCTCACGCTCATCATCACTGAGTTTGTGATGCCACTGAGCGCGCTCCATCGTGTCAGTTGGCGCTTCAGTCCAAAGGAGTCGCCCGAGCTCCGAGCGTGTGAGTGCTCCTGCTCTCGCCTCTGCCTCCTCACGCTCAGCAGGCGACAAGGCCTTAAGCGTGAACTTAGTGGCGTCTTTGCCGACCTTACCGAGTTGGTCAAGATCGCCTGACTCAAGATAAGCCGAGCGCTGAGTTTCATCAGCAGTCACCGATGAGTCACACGTAGCCACAACGTCAAGAGTCTGATCTGAAGAGGTGAGGAAAGAGAGAGCCATATTACACGCCGAGTCCTAATCTGAAGGGTGAGTTGCCAGCGTTGGCCTCACTCACATCACCACCGAAGCGAGACTGTTGATAGGTTAGCTGCTGACGCACAATATCATTACCTGACACATCATAAGCGCTTGGGTCAACTGTGAGCTGAGCTGCTGGAAGCATGAGCGCACAACCGAGCCCATCACCCTGAGGGCCAGTGCCTACGATGATCTGTCTTACAGTACGATTGAAGAAGTCATTGCTGATGGTGGTGTTGACTGAGCTGAGAGTAAGAGACAACTCAACCACAACGTCACTGATCTCCATGTCACTCATAGCGATGATGCTATTAGAGTGACCCATAGGAGTGAGCGTATTGGTGAGCGTCAAGCTGAAGTCTTCAGCATCGAGCGCCAACCTTCCCAGAGTGTCACCCGTTGAGGCGTTGGTGAGTGAGGTGGGTGAGGTCGATGAGGCGACCACATAAGCACCACGGAAGAAGGCTGGCGCGCCGGTGTTGTAAGTTGGCTCGATGGGGCCAACCGCTGAGCCGTGGTCATCCTGAATGAGCGCCGCTTGATAAGTGAGGTCAGCCATGAGGCGACCATTATCAAGGGTGATGCTCATGCTCTCCAATACGCAGCCATAAGCATAAGAGCGGAAGTTCACCCCATCGACGCGGAATGATAGTGAGTGCTCTCTGTCACCTGTCGCAGTGCGCCCAGGGATGTACCAAGTTTGAAGACCTCTCACCGCAGTGTAAGAGCTGGATGAGAAAGCAGGTGAGATGGTGACATCAGATGAAGCGTCGGCGTTGTCAGTCATCGCTGAATACTCAGCGCGACCATTGATAGAGGTGCTCACGAGCGTCCCAATATCAGCCTCAGCCGGTGCGCTCCCTGGTGTGTATGTGTTGGCGTCCACCGCTGTCAATGAGGCGTCACTGATCACTGATGGAAGCTTGGTCTTCATACCCGCGCCGAGGAGGTAGCCGAGATAGTTGGCGGCGTAAGTATCCGCAGCTGTCCCAATCGTGGTGAGGTCGACTCGACAGACGACTTGACCGGTTCGTCGGCGAACTCGTGAGCCACCTGACCAAACTGTATCAGGCTCAGGAGGTAGCATGTAGTTACCATCACGAGCATCATTGCGCTCACTGACCACTGGCTCACCAGGGATGATGATGGGGTCGCGCTCACAAGGGATAGAAACATAGGTGAGCCCTGAGTTATCAGGTAGACCTGTAGAAGCGCTGAGTGAGCCAAACGAGCTCTCAACAGCGATGGACAAAGAGCGATGCGTTACCGCCATGTTATGCCTCCAAATAAAGCAGAGTAAAGGGGATGGTCAGGATGAAGACACCCTGCTCACCGAGGTTTAAGGGCTCATAGATGGGTGTCTCAGGAATGACTGACACAATCCCAGTTGTGACGAGTGAATAGTTAGGCCCTTTGAGGGTGACTAGTAGACTCTCGGCATCCTCAGCCATGAGACGCTGAAGATAGGCCACATCATGAGGGATATCATACCTAACCCTGAGGTCGATGAGCGCGCGACGTCTACCGCTCAGCCCTGCCGCCCCGTCATCGCTCGGCATCTCAGCTATATCAAGCTGGAAGTATCGATTGCTGTTGAAGCGCTCCTCTAATGGGACAACCATCCCATCAGCTCGAGCGTGAGCGACGAAGCCATGATAAACATCACTCTTGGGTGAGGTCGCCTCGAGCTGAGTCTCTAGGTATTCCAGCGCTGAAAAGATGCCTTGGCTCATTTGAACTTTTTCCTTATTTCAATCTCAACAGCCTCAACTAGAATCTCTATATCCTGAGGGCTCAAGCCTAAGAACTGACGATCTCGGTTGACGATGTATCCATATTGAGCCTTGTTACTGAGGCCGATGACAAACATGTCCTCAGTGGCTTGCTTGACGATGAGGTTATTCATCATGTTTCCACTGAGGACTAGATCAACCTCAGCGCTGTCACCTTCTCCGCCTCTATCCCTGCTCAGTTTTTTATATTGTTGATAACCACCCTCATAATAAACGCTCTCACCTGTCTTGGATGGTCGCCCCCCTTTGGGTTTAAGGCGAGCGCCACGCTTGGAGACATAAAGAGGTTTAGTTGAATATGGCTTGTAATCTTTGAACGGTCGACCATCAGCATCAAGCCCTCTCGAGGTTCTGAGCTTGATAGATGCAAGCGTATTCTGCGCTAGCCTCAACGTGTCCTTAGCGGTCCACAATGAGCGCGGAATCTTGATGTTGACCTGATTAGGCATTAGTGCCTCATCCCTCTAACTGGTGTGAAGCGGCTATCGTTCTCACTCTTCACATAGCTAGACCATGAAGCTCTAAAGTCGGTGGAGCTCCCACCCTTACGCCTAAGATTCTCCTCACCCTCATCAACCACCCCATCACCATCAAGATCTAAGGTGATTGACCGTAGAGCGATATCGAGCAACTCACGACATCTAGCCCTCATCGTCTCGGCGGCGTCGAACTGCATGTTCATCTCATAGATGATGGCAGCCGAGCAGTAGGCATGAGCGCGCTTGAAGCTCTGCTGATTGAACACCTCATCCTCAGTCACATTGTCAGCAATCACATGATCACGAATCACCAAGATGATCTCATCAAGAGCCGCCTCAATCTGAGGTGTGAAGTCACTCTGACGACGTGGAACTTTATCAGCGAGGTTGGCGAACTGACCCACAAGCTCATCATGATCTAGGCCGGTGTTGAATGGCCTAGGAGTGACCTTGAGTAGTCCTGTCTCAACGTGGTTATCCCCAGCTAGATCAGCGTATTTGATAGTGTATGGATAGACACCCGCCGTGGCTGTTTGAAGCGCGGTGAGGTTAACATAGCTCATCGCGAAGTTGAGCGTGACAGTGCCACTCAGGTCTAACTCTCTAGGCAGAGGTTCAGCCAAGATGGCGCTGGTCCCTCCTAGCCTGCTCAACTTCACTGCATAGTAAGTATCACGAGTTGTCTTGATGAAGGCGGAGATCTCATAGCGCTCAAGCTGAGTGGCCACCGCTTCACTAAGCGTGAGGGTTCGGCGATCATTTGCTACTGCTGTCACTGTTACATCAGCACGCGACTGGGTGAACGCCTCATCAGTGAGAGGGGTACTAAAGCCGATGGTGAGTGATGGAGTTCCTGAGTAGGGTTGAGGAGGATTCCAAGCAAAGAAGTGTGTTTGGCCTTTGACTGCTTTTCTCATCGCTTCTTTGCTCCTGTATTCGCGTCGTTAATATCACTCGCCTTGGCGCGCTCGAGATCAGCCGCCTTGATGAAGCTCTCAGTAACAGGGCTCCAAGAGTGTCGGCAGTTAAAGCCACCGCACGCTATCTTAACCGGTCGCCCTTGATTGTTGTTAAGCTTGCTCATCTGCGTCTCATCGACCACTAGGTTGATCAGCGCTCGACAGAAGGGCCGAGTGATCCCATCTCGTGGGCCGGTGTAGAGATAGTAGTTGAGGTCAGCCGCCGCAGCTGCCACCGCTGTCACTGAGCGCCCATATTCTGAGATCTGTGTTTTGATCTCGGTGAGCTGTCGCCCCTCTGCCTTTTCTAGTTGTCTCTCTAGGTCGCTCTTAATGATCTCCATCGGTATGGATAGAGTCATCGAGCGAAGAGAGGTCTTCACCGCCTTGGTGAAACTTGGCGCTATAACGTCCTCAAAGACAGCGCTCGCCGCTTGCGCTTGGATCAGGTCAAGTTGAGGGATAGCCTCAGGGGATAGATCGACGCCTATCACCTCAAGCGATTTCTCAACGCTTGCTCTGATTCTCGTGGTGGCCTCGATGAAGTCATCGACAGCCAAGCCGAGTCCACCACGTAGGATGAGATCTAAAATCTGCTCATCCGTGAAGCTCATCAAGAGCTGAGGATCATTGCTCACAGACTGCATGGTCAGGAGATCAACAATCTGTTTACGTGCTCGCTTTAGAGCAAGGGTGAAGCCACGCTCAGCTTCTACCTCTGCTCTGAGTTGATCGCGTCGAGCACGAATAAGACTAGCCACCGGCCCACGCTCGCCCTTGACCTGTCGAGACAGATCATCAATGGCGAGCTGGTCAGCATCCTCTGAGAGATGTATGTGGCTAGCCTCAAGCATCTACTCACACTCAGTTTACAACGCTGGTGATGATGCGTCCGAGAGTTCCATCAATCGCCTTGAACTCGTGGACCTCTTCAGCGTAGACGTAGCGACGGGTCTTATCGAGTGAGTCATATTGACCCGCGATCATTCCACCAAACTCGAGGTTAAGAGCTGCCGTTGGCATCCCCTTGACGTTACCACTCTTCTGAACGATTGCATCACTGCCACGGAGGATCCCCATGAAGAGAGAATCCTCAGTCCAGATGTAAGACTCTGAGCTAGTAGCGCCTGGGACAGCAGTGTCACGACGAGCCGCACCGACATAAATGTTAGGGATGCCGAGAACGTCACGGAGGATCTGAAGCACTGACTCATTGTTGAGGATTCGTGAGCCTGCAGCTACACCGACGGTAGAAGCTCCACCGACCTCAAGATAACCACGGACCTCAGGATTCTTGGCAAGGGTGCGGAATACCTTGTGACCAAGAACTAGAGTATCAGGGTTGATACCATGAGCCGCCTCGAAGACAGTGTTTCGGAGGTCATAGAGATCACTGAGAGGAGTTGAGCCGACGTCATCAAACTCACCACCAAACTCAGCCGCCGCTGTGGCATTGTTGAAGTTAGCAGTACCAAAGAGGAGATCAGCAGCGCGCTTCTCTTTGCCGAGCTTCATGACTCGTGCAACTTTCTTGGCGATGCGTGCCTCTTCGCTCCCTGGATACTGAGAGTCAAAGATGTCCTCCATAGCGATGGAGTCTTGAGCCGCGTAGATCTTCGCCTTGAAGGTGGTTGAGCTTCGGTCGAATCCACCGATGTTGGTGCGTGAGCTCCCTGGTGCGCGCTCGAGGTCAAGACCCGTGCCAGCGCCCATGAAGTTGCGAGTATTCTCAATCAGGATAGTGCCTGATCGCTCAGGGACTTTGATGCTCTCAAAGACCTTATCAGCGATCAGCTGATCATCACTTGGGACAGCCTCAACGACGAGGTTGGATAGGATTTGGTCGACTGGATGCAGATTACTGTATGAACTAGCCATTAGTCAGCTCCTTATACGAGGCTTGTGGGGCCAACGAACAGGACTTTAAGCTGAGATCCAGCCGCCGCGCTCGTTTGGTTAATGTTAGGGAGAACGCGAGCGATGGGGTAGAAGGTGGTGTCTGTTCCCTCGCAAGGCTGAACCTTCCCATCAGCTGCAGCTGCTAGGATAGGAGTAGAGTTAAAAGTGATGGACTCACTAGCGATCACTCGAGTAACGCCATGAATGAGAACCTCAACAGAGTCACCTGCTGAGCAAGCGCGCTGAGCAACGCCAACAACTGCATCATCAGTTCCAGCCGCTGTCACTGCGATCTTTCCGTTTGCGTCCATTGAGACAATCGCGAACTCAGTGATAGCACTAGCCGCGACAAAGCTTAAAATGTTGTCTGTGTTAGCCATGATTAAACTCCAAAGGCCTTATTGTAGTAGTCAGGATTCTCAGCGCGGAAGAGGTCAAGCGCTTCGCTATATGTGACGCCCTTCTCTTGCTTGAGCTTAAGAACAGCCTCATTAAGAGTCTGCTGTGAGATCTCAGCGCCGCTCGCACCATGACCCACCTCAGTGAGAGGGACAGCTGAAGAGGCTGAGCGCTCGTTGAACATCTGCCAGAACTCAGGTGATGAGTCTTTGAGATCCCACGCCTTGCCAGCCACAGCTTGCTCAGCAGGTGAGATCTTGCCCTCTGAGAGTAGAGCGCTAACAGCCTGATCACGTTTGATAGCGTCACGCTCAGCGGTGAGCTCTGCGAGTGACTCGCGTAGAAGTTGAACCTCAGAGAGAAGGTTGATGTCGCTCTCGATGGTTTCGCTCATCTTCTGATAGCCCATCTTCTTCTCTTTGTCTTCTTCTGACTCAGCCTTCATCTCAGACTTCTCATCTTCTGACTTCTCGGCCATCTCAGCCTTGTCATCTTCTGATTCGGTCTGCATGTTGGCTTCAGCGTCAGCCTTCATTTCCTTGATCATCTCTTCGAGCTCCTTGACCATCTCGTCTTTCGCGACAAGAGCAGCCTTGAGCTCATCAGGTGACATAGACTCAATATCCATGTTTAGCCTTTCTGATAGGGTTACTCGGCTGATCTTGTCGTGAGACTGTGCAGGCCGAGGGGTGAGGGTGATAGCGAGGAGTTGAGCCGATCCGACTTTCTCCCCTCCGCTACGGTCAAATACATCGCCGGTGATGAACTCAGGCGAAGACCACAAGACGCCTCCCGCCTCTTTGACCACGTTCAAGCCGCGCTCATTGTAGGCAGGGACAGCGTAAAGGCCATCGTCTCTGAGTTCTAAATCAACGATTAAGCCAAGCGCGTTCCCGCTCTCCGGTGGAGCAGGAGGCCCACCGTTAAAGGGTGAGGTAGCATGCTGCCAATCGATGATGACTGGATCAGCATCTTTGCGCTCTTGATAAACTCTCAGCATCTCGCCGAGCATCTCTAGGTCAATCTCTTTGCCGATGGCTTCACCGCTCATGCGTGAGCTCACCTGACCTAGTGAGAGAGTCTTGAATGGTCGACCGATGGTGAGCCCATCGGGTACATTATAAGAGGGGGCTTCTGAGAGCTGAATAGCTTCACCATAAGCTCTGAGCGCTTGTGTCTTCTTGTCTGCTGAGTCCATCTGCTTAACTACCTTTCGAGCCCAAGCATAGCCGGCATCACCTCCCCAACCCTGCCACGCCTGCCAGCCCTTCCCCTGCTGATCCCATGTTGATCCTTGCTTATCGACCTCATGGCGGGTGAAGTAAGCGAGCATCCTCTTGACTGTCTCAGGAGAGAGCTGCTTACCCGCGCTGAGGTCACGAGCGCGCGCGATGCCAACGGGAGTCATCCCACGCTGAGAGGAGGGCTTAGAAGATCTTACCTCTAGCGCTCGCTTAGCCGCCTTCTGTGCGCCTCGTGGTGGGGTGAAGTCTATGTGAGAGTATTTATCAGGGATGCTGTATTTGACTTTAATCCGCTTAACCATCTCGACGCCTCCTGATGAGCTGCTCAGCGAGCGCTGAGACTGAGCCACCGCCACCCACAGCTGAGACTCTTGAGATGGGTGAGCGCTCAGCTTGCTCAGGTAACACACCCGCGCCGAGTCTCTCTCTGATTGCTCGCTCAAGCTCATCATCAGGAGTCAGAAGCCCCGCTTGAACTAGACCTGGCAACATGCCGAGTGACTCAGCTAAGTCATCAGTATCGAGGCCGGTGTGGGTGAGCTTAGGAAGCTTAGAAGGATCGACTGCGCCATAGTTCCACCGGATGAGGCGTCCTATGGTTCCGGCCCCTCTTCGATCTATACCGCTTACAGCTGAAGCGACTAGATCACAAAGGTTGATAGCAGCTCGTCTGAAGACAGAGAGATGAATCTCACCAACTGAGCGCGCTCCTGTTTCAGTGTTCCCGAGGTCGGCAAACTGAGTGAGGAAGGCGGCGGCTATCTGAGAATCGCACTTGGTGATGATGTTGATGGGTCCATCAGCGTAGAGATTAGGAGTGGCTGCGTAAGTGTCAAACTTGACAGCGGCGTTCTCTACTAGATAGCTCTGCTCAGCTGAGATGAAAGCTCTTGCCTGAGCTTCTGCATCATCAATCATGGCGTCAATATCACCATCAGATAAACCGAGCGCTTCAGCCTGAGAGCGGTCGACCACAACCTTTGGAGATGGGACGGCCCATCTATCTAGGCCAACACACATGAGGTTAGCTACTCGTTGCTTAGTACGCCACCACCACCAAACAGGGCGAAGCATCCCGACGCCCTCGAAGTTTGAACCGGTCTTATTGAGGGTGAGCAAGAGTAGCTTGTTAGCAGGGATGGGTTCAGGAGTGTAGGTGATGCCTACTGTGTTTTGAACCACTCCATCGAGTTGCTGAGCGTCTCGACTCAGCCACTTCTGATGAGCGCTTGGCTCGCGGTCGGCGTAATGAGATAGCCAGACCTTCACCTCACCTTTTGAGTCAGGGCCTACCTTGTAGATCTCCTCTGCGTATCGATAGCCGAGAGGAACGAACTCAAACAGATAGGCTAGTTGATCTTCCCAACTGATCGACATCTGACCTGAGTATCCATCAAATCCCCAAGCCTCATTGGCGAACCGCGCGAGCTCCTCAGCAATAGGATCATCTTTAATCCCTGGCTCAAATCTCCAAGCGGCAGAGAGAAGAGTCTGCCTGAGCATATGCCATGAGCGCCTGACAATGGGGTCAGTCCTTAACATCTCCTCAGCCTCTTGCACCCAGTTGAGGCCGGTGAGTTGAGCATTCTGCTCTTTGCCCGTGATCACCCCACCACTGATCTGAGTTCCAGTGATTCCTCGCGTCCTAAACCGAGGTGAGAGCGCTCTAAAATGTCGAGTCTCACGCTCTTCAGTGTGATCGTGCATAGATGCTCCTCTTGGGGTGGTCTTCTCACTTTCTCCAAATGGAGCGCATCAATACTCGACTAGATAATAATCGCTTTACTTTTGTTTGTCTAGCCCACTGTGAGGGAGCCACTCTTCAACTGATGGATGAAGAATGACCGAGTTCTCATCTTTAGTTTTGATGGGATGATCACCGGCGAAGATAGAGAGCTTATCAATCACTGCCACCTGTAGCTCATGGATCTGCTCTCTTAATAATTGCATCTGAATCTGTGCATCTCTGAGGCGAGCGATGAGCGCTTCTCTGTCGGCGTTGGCTGAAGATAATTTATCTTTTAGTTCTTCCACCTCTGAAGGATCGCGCCCTGAGGCTATAGCCATCATTGAGGAGATTGACCCTGTAATCATGCCCAAGATCCCTACAAGTACATCACGATTTTTTTCGACAATCTCAACATAGGTCAAGAAGAGGATCAGGAAGACCACGAGCATCATAAAGAAGACGCTAAACCACCAACCGCGCCGCGCCTTAATCTCGCTCGTCACCTCTCTCTCAGACTTAATCTTCTCCATAGATGAACCTCACTATCTCTGCGATGATGGGAAGCTGATGAGTCAACCAAGGCCACATCAAGCAGATGATGTAAATGATATTGATGAGGGCCCATCTAGGCAGCACCCAGCTCACCCACTCTTTCAGCTTGCGATCTCGAGCGCGCGACTTCACCCGCTTAGGCCCTCCAAGCCTCTTAGCCTTCTCACTGCTCGGTGGTGGTTGGAGAGCTTCGATGCGTGAGCCGACAGCATAAAGCACCTGAGGTTCACGCACACCCTTAAACCGATAGAGGCCAACCATGACGTATCTTGTCCCCTTGGGTGTCATGCTGTTGGTGTGGCCTTTGATCTCCTTGAACGCCTCCTCTGTGAGTAGCACCTGACCAGGACCACAAACGCTCATGGTTCGAGCGGCGATGTTTTTTGCGATGCCCTCCAACTCAATCGGCTTAGCACCCACCATCACATCTAGCTCATGTTGTGTCACCTCAGCAATACACCCGACGTGAACGCCCACGCGAGTATTGAGGCGGGTTCGTGGTGGAACTGTGAGTTGGTAGTGAAGCGCGAAGTTCACCGCGTTGATAGGTTCTTCAAAGCTCAAGAGGAATCCATCTGACCTATCTATCTCTCGCCCTGAAAAGCGATACATGAGAGAGCGGGTGAGCCTGTCGTGATACTGAAGCCACCGCGCCGCCTTAACAGCGCCGACCTTCTGAACGAACTGAGTGGAGCCGATGAGATCGAGGAGGACTATGGCAAGCCTCCTCTCTCTGATCTTCATGGCTCAATCCTCGAAGTGACAGTTGCACTGACCATTGATACAGCATGAGCAATCCACACCACAATCACAGTCATCATCATCGCAGTCGTGCTCTTGCCTCACATCGCAGAGACACTGAACGAGTCCACAATGAGCGCAGATTGTTTCATCATCATCTTCAAACATAGTGACCTCAATGCTCGACTTTCTCAGCGTCATCTAGGAGAGCGCTGAGAGATGTGGGAAAGTGACTCATCAGTATATCACGAGCGGCAGCTGCTACAGCTCTTGTCTCAGGCTGAGAGTGTGAGTCTAACCTCTGCTTCAAGAACTTAGCCCAGTTGTTAAGGTTCCCACTCATCCAAAAGTGAGTGTATGTGGACTGAGGCAGGATGGCGCGCGCTTGCTCTCGAGCGACTCCGGAGGCGAGCATAAGCTGGTAGAACGTCATGCAGTTCTCGTGGTGCTGATCCCAACATTGAAGCCAGTGGTCAGACTCATGAACCACCTCATCAGTGGAGCACTGCAAGCGCTTTTGATGTTGAGCTCTCAAAGCTGATGGAGTCCAAAACTGGACATCTTCTGATGTATAGCGTCGGCTGACTTCGTTGTAACTAAACGTCCTATGCCTCATGATCTGCGACCTGACGAATAGAGGACAGGTGATCTTAAGGGTGGCTGCGCAGTGCTCGAAGGGTGAGGTGTGACCATGCTTCGCAAGATACTTGATCAGCATGGCGTCTCTGTTGGTCATCTGTAGCTTTGAGCTGGTCGCCTCTTCATAGAGGCTCACCCGCGCCGAGTGAGCTGGCGTTGAGTCGTGACCCATGTGGCTTACATAAGTCACTTCACCTATCCCGTCATCATAGATCTTCATTGTCATTCCTGCGCTTTAGCTCTCTCTGCAAGTACCAAATAGCCTTGCGGAGATCATCGGTGGCGGGTTCGTTAGGCTTGCGCCCTGCTCTGAGGATATACTTCAAAGCTGAACCTAGAGCGAAGTTCAGCTTATACGCCTCGATGATGTCAATAGCCTCATAGCCCTGTCCTTGATAATGATCAGGATGGTTGACCTTATCGCTCATTAAAAGTCTCTCCTCTTAGCGCCACCTACTCTGACTCGGCGGTCTTTGGGTGCTGTCGCTCGTGGTTGATAGTTCCGCTGATCAACCAACGAGTCTGACCAGTTCCAAGTGATGCAGTCATAGCGGAGAGCGTCTAGTGGGTCTTCTCTCCCGTCCTTCTTAGGCTGCTCTTTGTTATCCCATCCATAGCTCATGAGGGCCTTCCTGATTGAGTTCCCTAGAGCGCGCTCGCCTTGGTCCCACACCTCACGAGTGATGAGATATTGACCTCGAGCAAAGGCGCGCTTCAATCGCTGAATCCCATTGAGAACGTCTGTCCTGATGGGGTCAGTGTTCGACCTCAGAGGTAAGCCGAGCCCATGAGGTGGGTTACTTCTCATTGCTCGGAAGGCTGAGCGCCCTGTCTGATCATTCCGCGCTCGCCCCGCCTTGTCAGCGACTCCATTGTCTAGCCATATTCTCTCAGCCGGTGCGGAGCTCCTCAGCGAGCGAGGCCACGCCACAGCTAGGATAAGGGTTGCTAGTTGAGAGGTGGTGACTTCCTGAGGGTTGATCTCAGCGCAGATAACGTCTGCTGCCAACTCATCATCATGCACGATAATCAACACAGATGGTTTTCGGAATCCCCAGTCAATGGCGATGCGCCCGCTCATCGAGGGCTTATACTGCCAACCGCTGATCACGTGGTGCGATTCGTCGAACTCAGAGTAGATGAGCCCTGATGGCGGCCTTGGCTTATTCATGACCATGG
>Ga0222714_10003671_pt1 | contig 15449 bp, 13 predicted proteins | sample C33_3DmetaG_FD_165048 | JGI IMG/M metagenome (GOLD analysis project Ga0222714, IMG submission 165048) | Estuarine water microbial communities from San Francisco Bay, California, United States - C33_3D | ecosystem: Environmental > Aquatic > Marine > Unclassified | place: USA: California...
TCAATACTAAATATAATGAAACAAATAGTAGTATTCAAGATACTTGTAATTATGTTTTATCAACAAGTAATTTAATTAGTAATGATATTAATAGCAATATTCATGATACTTGTAATTATGTATTATCAACAAGTAATTTAATTAGTAATGATATTAATAGCAATATTCATGATACTTGTAACTATATATTATCAACAAGTAATTTAATTAGCGATGATATTAATAGCAATATTCAAGATACTTGTAACTATGTATTATCAACAAGTAATATAATTAGTGATGATATTAATAGCAATATTCAAGATACTTGTAATTATGTATTATCAACAAGTAATATAATTAGCGATGATATTAATAGCAATATTCAAGATACTTGTAATTATGTATTATCAACAAGTAATATAATTAGTAATGATATCAATAGCAATATTCATGATACTTGTAACTATATATTATCAACAAGTAATTTAATTAGCGATGATATTAATAGCAATATTCAAGATACTTGTAACTATGTATTATCAACAAGTAATATAATTAGTGATGATATTAATAGCAATATTCAAGATACTTGTAATTATGTATTATCAACAAGTAATATAATTAGTGATGATATTAATAGCAATATTCAAGATACTTGTAATTATGTATTATCAACAAGTAATATAATTAGTGATGATATCAATACTAAATATAATGAAACAAATAGTAGTATTCAAGATACTTGTAATTATGTTTTATCAACAAGTAATTTAATTAGTAATGATATTAATAGCAATATTCATGATACTTGTAATTATGTATTATCGACAAGCAATTTAATCACAAGTGATATAATAAATAATATTCAAGATACTTGTAATTATGTATTATCAACAAGCAATTTAATAATAAGTGATCTAACAAATAATATTCAAGATACTTGTAACTATGTATTATTAACAAGTAATTTAATAAGCGATGATATCAATAGCAAATACAATGAAACAAATAGCAGTATTCAAGATACTTGTAATTATGTTTTATCAACAAGTAATTTAATCACAAGTGATATAATAAATAATATACAAGATACTTGTAATTATGTATTATCAACAAGCAATATAATTACAAGTGATATAATAAATAATATTCAAGATACTTGTAATTATGTTTTATTAACAAGTAATATAATTGCCGATGATATCAATTATAGATTTAGTGAAACATATGATTCAATAATAAAAAATAGAGTAAAATTTACGCGAGGTATGGTAATACAATCAAGACATAATACATACAAAAAAATGGAGGTAAAATCTGGTGATGATTGGGAACCGGTAAATAATGATATTGAATCAGGGTTCGTTATTTCAATTACACCGACAGATATAACATCAAAAATATTATTATCGTTATCGTGTCATATCGGTATTCAATATTCTTCTGATTCAAGATGGTGGGGATTAAAATTATATAGAAAGATAGGTGCTGGTGATTGGATTGAATTAAGTGACGCAAATGGTTTAAAATCAGGGTATTTCTCAAGCAATGAATCGGGGACAAATTGTTGGATATCACATAATTTAGGAGCTGATTCAAGTATATATTCACATTCTATAATAAATGTATCTGGAACATATCAAGATGAACCCCAAACATTAGAGAATGTATATTATACTATATATTGGAAAAATAAAATAGGCGAATTGAATAATGGTCTTCTATTTTTAAATAGATCTGAAAATATGTATGATAATAATTATCCTAATACATCTTCAAGTTGGACTGCTTTTGAAATATGGGATAAATCAATATCATATATACCTCCATGTGAAAATAGTGAAATAAAAATTAGTACAGAATATAGTAATGTTGGCATTGGTATTCTTCCATCTACAAATACAGATAAATTAACAATAAATGGAAATGTTAATATAGTAACTAACGGAGAAAATTTTAAATATACTATTGATGGTCGTGATATAATCAATGATACGTGTAACTATATATTATTAACAAGTAATTTAATAAGCGATGATATCAATACTAAATACAATGAAATAAATAGCAGTATTCATGATACAAGTAATTACGTATTATCAACAAGTAATTTAATTAGTGACGATATCAATAGTAAATACAATGAAATAAATAGCAGTATTCAAGATACTTGTAACTATGTTTTATCGGCAAGCAATTTAATAATAAGTGATCTAACAAATAATATTCAAGATACTTGTAACTATGTTTTATCAACAAGTAATTTAATAAGCGATGATATCAATAGTAAATACAATGAAATAAATAGCAGTATTCAAGATACTTGTAACTATGTTTTATCAACAAGTAATTTAATAATAAGTGATCTAACAAATAATATTCAAGATACTTGTAACTATGTTTTATCAACAAGCAATTTAATAAGCGATGATATCAATACTAAATACAATGATACCAATAGCAGTATTCAAGATACTTGTAACTATGTTTTATCGGCAAGCAATTTAATAATAAGTGATCTAACAAATAATATTCAAGATACAAGTAATTACGTATTATCAACAAGCAATTTAATTAGTGACGATATCAATAGTAAATACAATGAAATAAATAGCAGTATTCAAGATACTTGTAACTATGTTTTATCGGCAAGCAATTTAATAATAAGTGATCTAACAAATAATATTCAAGATACAAGTAATTACGTATTATTAACAAGTAATTTAATTAGTGATGATATCAATAGTAAAAATAATGAATTAAATAGCAGTATTCAAGATACTTGTAACTATGTTTTATCAACAAGTAATTTAATTAGTGACGATATCAATAGTAAATACAATGAAATAAATAGCAGTATTCAAGATACTTGTAACTATGTTTTATCAACAAGTAATTTAATTAGTGACGATATCAATAGTAAATACAATGAAATAAATAGCAGTATTCAAGATACTTGTAACTATGTTTTATCGACAAGTAATTTAATAATAAGTGATCTAACAAATAATATTCAAGATACAAGTAATTACGTATTATTAACAAGTAATTTAATTAGTGATGATATCAATAATAAAAATAATGAATTAAATAGCAGTATTCATGATACAAGTAATTACGTATTATTAACAAGCAATTTAATAATAAGTGATCTAACAAATAATATTCAAGATACAAGTAATTACGTATTATTAACAAGTAATTTAATTAGTGATGATATCAATAGTAAAAATAATGAATTAAATAGCAGTATTCAAGATACTTGTAACTATGTTTTATCGGCAAGTAATTTAATAATAAGTGATCTAACAAATAATATTCAAGATACTTGTAACTATGTTTTATCAACAAGTAATTTAATTAGTGACGATATCAATAGTAAATACAATGAAATAAATAGCAGTATTCAAGATACAAGTAATTACGTATTATTAACAAGTAATTTAATTACAAGCGATATAAATGATAAGTTTGATACAACTTATCAAACAATAATTGATAATAAATTTGAATTTACGCAAGGTATGGTAATACAAACAAGACACAATACATATAAAAATATGGAAGTTAAATCTGGTAATGATTGGGAACCTGTAAATAACGATATAGATACAGGTTTCGTTATTTCAATAAAACCTACAGATATAGCATCAAAAATATTAGTGTCTTTATCTTGTCATATTGGCGCAGAGTATTCATCTGATTCAAGATGGTGGGGATTAAAGTTATATAGGAAAATTGGATCAGGAAATTGGATTGAAATAAGTGATGCAAATGGTTCAAAATCTGGATATTTTTCAAATAATGAATCAGGAACAGCTTGTTGGATTTCACATAACTTAGGTGCTGATTCAAGCACATATTCTCATTCTATAATAAATGTATCAGGAACATATCAAGATGAACCACAAACAACAGATTTTGTATATTATACAATATATTGGAAAAATAAAGTGGGAGAATTAGACAATGGATTACTATTTTTAAATAGGTCTGAATATATGTATAATGATAATTATCCCGCAACATCATCAAGCTGGACGGCTGTTGAAATTTGGAATAAAGGATTATCTTACATACCACCATCTATAACTAATCAAATACAAATAAATGCTGAATATAGTAATATTGGTATAGGAACATCACCTTCTACAAATGCCGATAAGTTAATTGTTAATGGCAATATAAATATAATAAATGGCTCATATAATATAAACGGGCAAAATATAATTCAAGATACTTCTAATTATATATATAATACATCTAATTTATTAATAAATAAAATAAATGATTTATTGGAAAGAATAATATTACTTGAGAACCCTTAATCAAATGTTAATAAGCATCTTGTTTTAATAATATCATGATTATTATTAATAACTTTTTGCTTACATGAATTATTTTCTATCATTTTTTTATATATAATATCATAATTATCTATAGCGTAATTAATTATATTATTATTGAATATCCATCTAAAAAAATTTAATTGCCCTACAGTAGTTTCAATATGATCTGTTTTATCATTATTTATAAAGAATGTTATTCTATGATGTCTTCTAAATGAATCAAAATTAAATTTGCTATAAGATTTTAATTGTGCTCTATAGTCTTGATATAAATTAACCTTTTTAATGTTTTTATCAATATTCTCAGGATATTCATAATATATATTTTTAAAATCATCAATCCAATAATAAATATTGTAACATTTAGAATAATGTGTTACTAACCATTCTATAATTCTCAATGATAATTTGTGATTTCCATTGATAATACTTTTTAATGTTGTTCGGTATTCTTCATTTTTACTATAAAAATCAATCAATGAATTTAATAATAAGTTTTGACCTAAATCACACATACTTTAAATAATCAAATATATATATTCTTTAAGTATAAAAAAAAAATAGTATTAATATGATGGAGCGCTCCCAATTTCAAGAGTATTTTGTCTTAAATCAGGTTCAATAGTGCTAATTAACCAGGGTCCAACAGCATTTTGCGGGTTAGGTATTTCAGATCTTAATTGTAAGTTAGCATTTCTAAGAGATTGACCTACAGTATTAATTCCAACATGATAACCAGCAGTTAAATAATTTTGATCTCCGATATTTCCCGCCCCTGAAGGATTAATGCGAGCCCATTTACTATCAGCGGCATCTTTTGGTAATAAATCATCTGCTGTTAATCTATCTCTTGGATAGCACGATTGCATATTTTGTGAAGAATCATTTGCTTGTATTTCATATGAAGCATATGGACCATTATTCGCATTTTTGTTTCCACCACCCATACCGCCTCCCATACCGCCTCCCATACCGCCATCCATTCCTCCACCCATACCGCCATCCATTCCGGCAATAGAACTTCCCATAACTCCGTTATTTTTATACATATTTTGCTGTTCTATATTATTAACATTATTATTATTTTGATTATTTTCACTTGATAGTTTTTCTAAAGTTTGAGTAGCTGAGTATATTTCATTTCCGTTAGGTTCTGATGGAGCAAAATTACCAATTCCATTAGAAGCCATAGAAGGATTTATATTTTTGTTGCTGACATCGGCAACGGACATTCTCATAGGTTCGGTATTATTTGAAAATCTTTCATAATAAAAAGGTTCAGGTACGTTTTTATTATGATACATATTATTTGTATTATTTTTAGCATTATTACATTTTGAATTATATGTTAATAATAATAATAAAGATAATAGCAATAAAATTGCTATTGAAAACGATATAACAACACTTTTATTAGCACCCATTAATTATACTTATATATATCTATCTATTATTTACAATAGATTATATTTAAAATTATTTCAAATATATCAATATTTTTTTTTAATTTTTTCACCTTGTGTAATTAATATATTATCTATATTATTAATTAAAATATTTATATTATTATTACCTTTATTTTTTTTTATATCTTCAATTTTTTTTTTAATATTATTATAATCATCTGTATATTCAGATATAATATCATTATATTTTTGAATTTTTTCATTCATAATTTTATTAATATTAAAAAACCTTTCATCTACTTTATCTATAACATCATCTATTAAAAACATTTCATCAATATCATCATTGATATCTGTAATATCTAATGATTTTATTAGCCATTTATTAGATGTATTTTCGCTATAAAAATACAAACCATAATATTCTATACAAATATTCATAGTTACTTTCTTGTTTTTGCTATCTTTTAAGATGTCTATTATGTTATCAATATCATTTATTTTTCTATCATTATATATAATATTACTATATTCACTATCATTTAAAATTATATTAATAGTTTTAGTTTGATTACAAAAACTTTTAGTATGTAATTCAATAACATCGCTTTTATCTAAATTTTTATTAAACCAATTTTCTATATTTATTGTAATATCATCTATTATTTTGTTATCAAAATCAATTAATTGTTTTATGATATCTTCATTTGTTTCTTCGGGAATGTATATAGTTAAATTGTATCCAGTACCATTGATTAACCTCTTAATACTTTTAATTTTAATATCAGTTATAGATAGTTTTACTGCTTTTTGAGATAGTGATAAATATTTATTATTTTTTTTAACAGGGGGTTTAAGCATTTTTCTATATTTAATAGCAAATACTTTTTTATATATATAATTAACCAATTATATAAGGTTTTTGATTTATTATATTTGCTTTTGGTTTTGATGTTAAAAACATATTTTCTGGAGAGAATGGTATAAATATCTGCGTTATTATATCATTAAATAATTCTCTCGGAGATTTATATATATTTTTGCGAATTTCGTTAGTTAAATCAAATAATATACTTCTAATTTGATTAAATTTTAAATCTGCTTTATGGTTTGGTAGGCCAAGAAGAGTTATCCATCCTCCAAAACTTTCTGATATAAAGGCATGAACAATACGAGAATAATCATGGAAAGCTCTTGATTCATATTTATCAGGATAATTTTTTGATATATCATATGATAAACCGAAATCATATATCATCATATTGTATCCACAAGCTTTCAAATAATAATCCTTCTTTTCAAAAATATAATGATAATATCCTGATTCGTTATTTTTTTGATATAAGAAATTTCCGTAATGCGCGTCTTGATGTATATATTTAACGGTATTATGAAACGTTCCAATAGAAATAAATACTTGATATAAAACATTAAACATTAATTCGTCATTTGATACAAAGTTCCTATCAGATGTTAATGTTTTAAGGTCTCCATGTGCTAATTCATTAATGGAAACTAATTTCAATTTCGCAGGCATTATCATTTCATCGCCATTAAAGCTTGTAATTCTTGATTTTTTACATATAGTATGTTTATATACTGCGGCAAAATGTTTAGTTTTTTTAGGTATGAGCAATTTATCTGTAATTTTTTTCATTAAAGATACTTCTTTTAAATTGCCGGCAGAAGCGGACATAACTTTTGATACGATTGAAAACCCACCTATACAACCTTTAATAGATGATAAATAGATAGCGCCATAAACGCTATCGGTACCTATTTTTTTAACTAAATCGACAATATTATTTATAGTAAATCCATTTCTACTTCCAAATTTTTTATATTCTAAACAATCCTCTTTTTTAATATTTTTCAAACATTTTATTAAATATTTAGCAAAATTAATACGATTATCAAGTGTATATTTATTAATCATTAATTTATCTTTAAAAAAATTTCTTATAATAGCGCCTTTCTTTTTTTTTAAAGATGAACTATTATTAATAGATAATTCTATAAATTCTGGTGTTTTACTTTCTTCTTTTATTACATCATTTATGAAAACTTTATTGGATATATTTTTTGGTTTTTCTGATATTTTGTTAATTAAGTTAGAATAAGGTTTTCGTGTAGTAGCATTCTTCTTTATTTTTTCAGGTTTAACTTTGATACATCGGTTTGTCAATGGATTTAATACTTTACCTTCAGGGCATACTTTCTTTGGCTTACTTTTCTTAATAATGTTTCCATTTTCATCATATTCTTTTAATGTTTTATGTACCCTTTCCGGTTTAATTTTAATACATCGGTTTGTTAATATATTTAATACTTTTCCTTCCGGGCATATTTTTTTAGGTTTACTTTTCTTAATAATATTTCCATTTTCATCATATTTTTTTAATGTTTTTTTTACCTTTTCCGGTTTAATTTTAATACATCGGTTCGTTAATGGATTTAATACCTTTCCATCAGGGCATATTTTTTTAGGCCTACTCTTTTTTAAACTATTATTTCTAAAATTAGACGCGTTAATATTGTTCATAGTAATTACTATTATAATATTAGAATATTATAAATAATATTGTTAATTATAAATAACTATTAAAAGATGTCTAAAAATGTTATAAATAATGATGTGGATAATGATTTAAATACTAATTTATATAATGAAAGCGAAAATGAAAATAATATTATAAATATATTGATTGAATATATCAAAGATGAATTATTAAAATCAAATATAAGATATGAAATTGTAAAACCTATACTGATATATTTATTATATTATCTTATACCTTTTATATTATTTATTATATTTATAAATTTTGCTTCTACTATCGTAGCTACATTTTTAGTATTTAAATATTTATTATAATATAGAAGAATGTATAAAATACAAGGTGGTACTAATATTAAACCATTAGTTGCCACAATATTAATGAGAGGATTCAGATTATCTGTAGGTAATAAAAATCTAATAAATGAAAATTATATTACTATATCAAAAGCCGCACCAAAAGCCACACCAAAAGCAGCACCAAAAGCCACACCAAAAGCCGCACCAAAAGCCGCACCAAAAGCCACACCAAAAGCAGCACCTAAAGCCGCACCAAAAGCCGCACCAAAAGCCGCACCAAAAGCCGCACCAAAAGCCGCACCAAAAGCCAAAACTAAAGCCGCGCCAAAAGCCGCACCAAAAGCCGCACCAAAAGCCATACCTAAAGCCGCGCCAAAAGCCGCACCAAAAGCCATACCTAAAGCCGCGCCAAAAGCCGCACCAAAAGCCGCACCAAAAATAAGAAAAAAAATGAATGGTGGGGGATCAGCGGAGTTTTTTGAGTAATTTTAATATTCCATTGTTTTTTTATTAATAAATATTATGGATTCGCTTATTAACTTTTTATAATTTTTCTCATTATTTATATTATTAATAATATACCATGCTCGTTTATGAGAATTAGCATTAGTTTCATATGGTTCTTTTTCTATATTGTATATAATACCATTTTTTATCAAAATTATATTATCTCCATTCATCATTTATTAATTTAATAAGTGCGAGATTTTATATCATTTTTTAATAATTTTATAAATAAAATGGACGATGAAACAATAAAAGAGTTTCAAGAACTTTTTGATTTTGATATTGCTAAAAAAGAGGTAATATTGAAAAAAATTATTACAAATGATATAATTACCGGTAAAAAAATAGATATTTCTTCAGATGTTTATAAAGATACAAATATAAATAATTGGGGGGCTGATATTCCAACTTTAGAAGGCAGTAAATTATTAATTAAAAAATTAATTGAAAACCCTATAAATGATAAGATATTACTACTTAAAAGACAAAGGGCTTTTATTGATTATGATATAGATATCAATATTTTAAAAGAATATGAAAATGATATATTATGGATATACAAGATATCAGATGAAATCAAAGAGAATTCTTCCATTGAAATATTATTTCCATCATCATTTATATTATGTTATATAAATTATTTTGAGCAACTATTAGATTCTTATCATCTATATAAAATATTTTTCATACCAATGACATCAATATTATACCCTATATCTACATTTTGTGCTCCTTACTTTTATTTAAAAAATTATATGAAAATGGATATCAGTATTTCAAGTTATATCAGTACTATGTATTCAGTTATTAAATTATTGCTACAAACAACGGGTAATATAAAACAAGATATATTCAAATATATAGGGTTCTTTATATATGTCGGAATTTATTTATATAATATGTATCAAACATTTGAAGTAGCTTCATTCTTATACAAAACAAAAATGCAACTTCATGAAAAAATGGAAGGGTTAGTGTATTTTGTAAAACATTCTATAAATATTATTAAAAATATTGATAAAAATATATTAGACCCTTTTTTTATTATTGATAAAAACTTTGATGATCTTGAAATTAATAATAGTATGACTGATATATATAGAATATGGAAGAGTGAAAGTATTAAAAATAAAATTTCTTCACTATTAAAAACAATATATGGTGTTGATGTTGTGTATTCAATAAATAACCTGTTATTATCTGGAAAGTGGTCTATGCCCGAATATAATAATGTAGAAACAAAACTTTGGGATGCCAAAAACCCATTATTAAATATGTACCAAGTTTCGAACCCTGTTAATTTAGATAAAAATATTATAGTAACTGGACCGAATGCTGGAGGAAAAACAACATATGTTAAAACAATTTTATCAAATATAATATTGGGGCAATCAATTGGTATAACATATAGCTTAAAATCAAAATTAATATTATATGATACTATTAATTCTTTTATGAGAGTTTCTGATGAATTAGGTAATCGGTCGTATTTTGAAGCCGAGGCTGAATATTGTCTAAATATGATTAAAAAAGCTAAGGAAATAAATAGTATGGGTAAAAAGGGGCTTTTCTTAATGGACGAACCCATGCATTCAACGCCTCCAACAGAAGGTATGGCAACTGCTTATTCGGTAATAGAGTATCTTAGTAAAATCGAAGGCATATCTTTAATAATAACTACACATTTTCATAAATTAATTGAATTAGAAGAAAAATATCCTAATAAATTTATAAATCTTTCTGTGGACGCAATATTGGATCCAGAAAGTAATAAGTATATATTTCCGTATAAAATTAAATACGGGCATTCATATTTATGTATTGCTATAGAATTGCTTGATATTAAGGATTTTCCTAAAGAAATTATTAATAATGCGATTAAAATTAAAAACAAAATATATTATGATTTTAATAAATAATGTATAGTTTTTTATTTAATCAAACATATTTAACAATATTTGTCATTGCTATTTTAGTATTTTTATTAATGTTTTTATGGAGAAAATTAACAATCCTCGAGGGTAATTATTATTTATTAGAAAAAAGGGTAAATATTATGAAAAAAGAAGAGCGTAATGAACAATTATCAAAAAATATTGAGAAGGCGGATATTATAATGAATGAGGTTTTTAAAAATTCTCAATATGGTGGAGATATTAAGCAAAAATGTACCCCCGAAGATATAACAAATGTTAATATTAGTTGTGAAAATATAAATAAATATTATGACAAAGCAGATGTTGATATATCAATAATTGATGTTTTCGAATGTAAAAAAGGTGGTGCTAAAAATGTTAAAGCTAAAAAACAATGTAATCTAAAGGATGATGTAGTAAAAGAATCTACACTAAATATTTTACCAGAAGTTATTGAAGTTAATGATATAGGCGTTTCATATAATTCAACAAATATCACATTTAATAACACTTGTGATACCAGTGACACCTGTGATACTAGTGATATTAGTGATACAAGCAAAGGAAACGAAGCCACAGAAGCCACCGAAGCCACAGAAGCCAAATACGAAAATACTATGAATGATGTAAATGAACTTGAAAAACATATAGATAATATGACAAATGATGATAATGTTGAATATATAAATACTGATAATATTATTGAAACAGAGTCTATTACATCCGATATTACTTTTAATAATGAAGATGATAAGACTTTAAGCCGTAAATTAAAATCTATGAATTTAGAGAAGCTTAGAGACGAATGTAGAATTAATTCTTTAAGCACGGATGGCACAAAATCTATGTTAATTGCGAGATTAATAGATAATATTAAAAAGCAAAAATAAAAAATATTGTATTTGAATAGATAAATATAATAATAAAAGGGATGAGTTTCAATTCTTCAACGGAAAAAAAACCACATTGCCCTATAAAAATGTCAGATGGACGTTCCTTTACTGATTATAGACCAAGATGTATGGTAAATTCAGAACTAATGACCGATTTAGATAATAATAATATTATTAAAAGTAGCTATGAAAGCAGAGTATTTTTACAAGAGAATGCTGAAAAATTAATGGAACGCAATAGAATAGTTATGACAAATAATTTACAACCTTGCGCTCCTTGTAATAGACCTTTCAATGATCCGGGCACTATGTACCCCGAGAGATATATTGTGAAATGTACCCCGACAAGTTGTGAAAAAATAGAAGTTAATAAGTTTGGATTAGGTACAAGCACAAGAGTAAATATGTAATTTATTTTTATTAAATCATAATAAAATAATTCTATATGTAAAATATAGAGATATAATAATGAATTTTAATGATGAACATATTTATTTAAATGTTAATTTTAATAAAGATTATTCAAAAGTAAAATTAGTAGGAAATGTCAAGAACCCTAATTTATATAAAAATATATTAATTATGGCACCAAACCCTATAGACAGAATGTCAAATTATTCAGGATCAGGATTACCATTTCCAAATAATCAAATTGCTTTTGAAAATACACCTAATAAGCAAGATATTACTGGCTCAGGAATTATTAATACCGAATTTACATATCCGAATAGTTTTTATATGCCCGATGGTATAAACAAAATAGTATCCTCTATATTTATACAATTAACTTATAATGATGGCGAAGTTAAACATTTTTACTATAAACTACACGATATAAATGCTTTAAGAACTCTTGTTAATAGAGAAAGTAGAAAAAATCCAGAATTTTATGGCGCAAAAGATTATATATTACCCATTGCGACATCAGAAAATGTAATGAGAGCTTACGCGAAAGCAAAAATAGAAAATGATATAGGATAGAAATTATTTACTATAATTATCGACAGCAAGTTTAGTCAATGAACCCATAGTATAACTTATTGCGGATAATATTATTATAATAACAAGATTGTCAAATTTAGTAGTTTTAAAAACATCACATTTCTCAATCATATATAGATATATTTCAAATATAGCAATTTTAACTAACATTCCTATTAATACATTAAAACCGAATAAATAACCAATAATATAATTAATTATTATATGTGATATTAAATAAAATTTACTTTCCATAATATTGTTATTATGATTTGGATAAAATAGAAAATCGTATTCGTGTAATTTAAAAACACATCTCAATATTGTAAACGCTAACGTACTTAATAATATAGCAGTTAAATACATATAAAAATATATTGAATCCATTTCTTTTTCTATATATAGAGCATTTTATATTTATTTTTAATTATGCTATTATTTAATATATTATTTATATTTTTATTTAAATTTTTATTAGAATAATAAAATAACATTCCTTGTGTTAGTATGTTTTTTGAAAAAGTTTTATAATATTCTTTCATATCATTATATTTAATATTATTATATAGTTCCAAATAGTCCTTATTATATAACAATGGTTTATTGAATAATAACGATTTTTTATAATCTTCGTCTAAAGAGTTTATTTTTATAAATTTTTTCGTTTCAAAGTATAAATTAATATTTTTAATAGCATTAGCATATTCTTGATAAGTTATATCATACTCATTTATAATATTTAATATATTTAATATTAATTCAGGCACTTTATTTTTATCACATTCTGTATATATGTTATATGAAGATGATTTATTGTTTATAATATCAATATCGGTTTCTAAACCTATATTATATATTAATCCCATCTTAGTTCTTAATATTTTATAAAAAACGCCGGTATTAAAATTAAACATAATATTTGATATTATATTTAACATTAGATGTTCTTTTGACATATATTCGATGTTTTTACATACCATTAATTTTATAAGAACATTATTATTATTTTTGTTATTAATATATATTACTTTAAACCTCTTATTTTTATTAGCAAATATAGGATATATATTTTTACAATTTTTCTTTTTAATTACACTAAAATACTTTTTAACTAATTCTGCTGTTTGCTTGACTTTGCTATTATTACATGATATAGTTATTAGTAAGTTATTGGTACAAAGCTTTTCTTTTATAAATCTTTTAATATCATTCATAGTAAATTTTCTAACATTTTTAATATTATTTTTATGATTCATATAGTATTTATATCGCGGGTATAGGTACTTAAATATTTTGAATTCAAATGGGTAACTATAATTATTTAAAAAATTATTAAGTTCTTGTACGACTGCTAACTTTTCTTTTTTCGCAATTTTATCATCAATATAAAAATTATTCAAAGAATTAGATATAATATCTAAAAAAAAATCTATATCACTATATAAACCATTTATAAATATTGTAGTCTCATATTTATTTATATACGCGTTTGTGTAAGCACCTCTTCTTGCTAATTCATTATAAATATAATTATTATTCTTATATTTTTCAGAAGTTAATCTACCCAATAAATGCTCGTAATAATGAGATATCTCGCCATTCTTTTTATTTTCGTGATTAAATCCTAAAAAAAACGATGCGGATACGTGCGTCAATTTTGTTTTATTTTTCAAAGGGATTATTATTGCTTTAATACCATTATTTAATTTAATTCTTTTAACATTAGCATCCATTATAATTAATGTTCTAATAAAAAGAGTACATAATTTATATTTTTAAAGAAAAATATTAAAAATGTTAAAAAAGATTTTTAAAAACGATTATGTACTCTTTTTGATTAATTCAAAAAACTCAATTTAATAAATCATATTCAATAATATTCATTATAAGATGTAAATGTAAATATAAATTTTCTATAGCGTATTTATCAACGTAATCTAAATATAATAATACTAGCATGAAAATCTCAAATATCTTATTTATATATTTATAATTATCAATTTGATATACAAAAGTTATTATATTGATAATATTTGTTATCAATATTTTCTGTATAGTTATATTTTGATAATATAAATAATATAATTGTATTAAATAAGTAAAATAGAAAAATCTATAATCCCTCGTGAGAGATAAATTATCGCAGTTATTTTTAATACTATTTATCCATCTAAAATAATGTATATACGATGTACCTAATAAAAATACACTATAATTAGTATAACAAGATATAATATATAATAATGTTACAAAAGATATATTATTATATCCTATATAATATTCAATATTATGATATGTTAATGTGGAATATATCATTATATATGATATATATTTTTTGTATAGTTTATTAGGTGTCAAAGTAAATAAGAAGAGATTTCTAAAACATTTATCGTAATATATTGATATTTTACCTAATATTTTGCCAAAATAATAAGCCCATTTAGGATAAACACAATAATGAACCTTCAATATAATCCTAAAATTGTCACACGACACATCTTTATTTATTTTTACGAGATCATTTGATGTATCATTTGATGTATCATTTGATGTATCAT